>Ga0209782_1000011_pt1 | contig 118558 bp, 119 predicted proteins | sample WorMetmaBAHAMAS1_FD_187390 | JGI IMG/M metagenome (GOLD analysis project Ga0209782, IMG submission 187390) | Marine gutless worms symbiont microbial communities from Max Planck institute for Marine Microbiology, Germany - Inanidrilus... | ecosystem: Host-associated > Annelida > Digestive...
GGTGGCGCGCGTTCGGCGCACGCGGATCAGGAAGGTCGGAAAACATCAGCAGCGCTCCTTGTGAATCGCCGCCAGTCGAATCCCTGCCTAATCACAACGCAACCAAAATCCCATATGCGATTCCCCTCTCCCCATGGGGGAGAGGGGCTTTTGGTCCCTTCTCCCCTGGGGGGAGACCTGCCTGCGCGAAGCCGGAGCTTCGCTTCGGCGAAGGCAGGAGGTGGCCCGAAGTCCTGAGGAAGCCGCGACAAGCGGCAGTCACGAAGGACGGATGAGGGGGTTACCGACGCCGGGCCCTAGTCCTCGAACGCCTCCACCGTTTCGCGTTTTGCCAGCAGGAACGCATCCGCCACGTGCGTCAACGGGCGGACATCCACGTCCGAGCGGCCGTCGCCGATCAGCGCGGCGAAGCGGTCATAGATGGTGCGGTATTCGGCCTCGGGCGCCTCGTTCAGAATCTTGCCGTCGTGGGTGAGCCTGGCACCGCCCTGGCTTAGGACAACGGTCCCGTCCGACGTCTCCACCGTGATGTCCCAGGTTTGCGGGCCGGTCTGGCGCCAGTCGAAGGCGGCGTCCACTGGCATGCCTGTCGTGTCTGCGAAGTGGAGGCGTGCCGCGATCGGCGCATCCTTGTTGGAGGGGAACTCCAGGACGGCTCGCCGTAGAAAGAACGGTCTGGGCAGGATATGCGTGACGATCGACAGGGCGTTGATGCCCGGGTCGAACACGCCGAAGCCGCCGGGTTCCCAGATCCAGTCCTGGCCCGGATGCCACTTGCGGACGTCCTCCTTCCACTGAACGTCCACGGACCGGATCTCGGCGCCTGCCAGCAATGCCTTCGCCTCTTCCACCGCGGGTGCGTGCCGGGAATGCCACGTGGCGTAGAGCGTCCGTCCTGCTTTCGCCGCGAGCCTTGTCAGGTCGTCGACCTCGCTGAGGCATGCGGCGGGCGGTTTTTCCAGAAGCACGTGCTTGCCCCGCTCCAGCGCAATGCGGGCGGCCGGGTAACGGACGTGCGGCGGCATGCACAGTGCCACCGCCTCGAGATCCGGCATCGCATCCAGCATTTCTTCGACAGTCTTGAAGTTGTGCGTGCCATCGACTGTCGCGTTGCGGCTGGCCGCCGCCGCGATCTCGAAGTCGGGATGCGCCTGCAACACGGGAAGGTGCTGGTCCCGCACGATCTTCCCGATCCCCACCAGACCCAGGCTGATTGCCGTCATGATGCGTTCCCCCGTTCTTTGCCCCATTGCTGCATGAGCAGCGACGGGCTTGTCAACGATCCTGCCTCAGCCGGTTCGGCGGTGGGCCAGGGAGATGCCGGCCAGGATCAGAACCAAGGCGCCCACTGCATTGGATGTCATCGGCTCGCCCAGCAGCATCACGCCCCACAAAACGGCCAGCACAGGGACCAGATAGTTGGTCATCGCCAGGTAGCCGGCGCCCGCTTCGAAGATGATCCGGAAATAAAGCAACGCGGCAAGCGCACCGGGAAACACGGCCAGCGCAACCGTCGCCGCCAGCGAGGCCGCGGTCGGGGCCGCCGCGAAAGGCAGGTCCATCACCAGGGTCACCGGCAGGATCAGTAGCAAACCCGCCAGCATGGACCCGGTGCCGCCGGCGGTGGGCGAGGGCGGCGGGAAACGCCGCGCCAGGATCACGGAAACGGCGAAACTGACCGCCGCGGCCAGGGTCGCCAGGGTGCCGGCCAGGTCGTCGCCCACCCGGCCCAGCGCCGCAGGCCCGACCAGCACGACAATCCCGGCAAAGCCCAGTGCGATACCCAGGGCGCGCCGGGTCGTGATCCGTTCGTCCGCCAGCGCCCAATGGGCCATCATTGCCGTGACCAGGGGCATGGCGGCGATCAGGATGGCCGCGACGCCGCTGTCGATATGCTGCTGGCCCCAGGTGATCAGGAAGAACGGGAGCGCGTTGCCGAACAGGCCGACGCCGCCCATTCCGATCCAGGCGCCGCGGTCCCGGGGCAGGGCGTCGCCGCGCAGGGCCAGAACCGCCCACAGGATCGCCGCGCCGAGCGCCATCCGGCCCGCGGTCACGGTTGCCGGCGGGATCGACTGGACCGCCAGGTTCATCAGTGAAAAGCTGGTGCTCCAGATGACCGCCAGGCACAACAGCGCGGTCAGGGTCCGGTGCCGGCCGAAACGGAGCATTCCTGGGGTTCGGGAACCGGCCGGGCCGGTCAGCGGGCGGTCGAGGGCAGCGGGTCCGCGCCGGGCGGCAGACGCCAGCGGTCGAGCGCGGCGCGCAGGGCCTGGGCCACCTCCAGCCGCTCTGCCGGGGTCAGGAACCGGCCGACGATCAGCGTCCGCCCATGGCTGGTCAGCGTGAGCTGGCTGTCGTCCGTCGGCGGATCGTCGATCCGCACCTGCAGCCAGCCCGGCTCCAGCGCGAAGGACCGGATGCTGCCGTCCGGGTCCACGTGCCGGACCTCCAGCGCATCTTCGGTCAACCGCAGCCGTTCGTGGCCCTGGGCGCTCCGGTAGTTGAGCTTGAAGGCTACGTAGATCAGCAGCACTTCCAGACCGCAGAAACCGAGCACGGGCCAGGCGCCGATCAGAAAGAAGGCGGTCCCGACGCCGAAACCCACACCGGCGATGGCCAGCATCATAAAGCGGAACGCACGCGGGCTGAGGCTGCGATGCGGCGTCAGCACGGCATCCAGGAAGACCTGTTCGGCGGGTGTTGGCGGCGCTTGGTTTGCGTGGGCCATGGAGGAGATTTTAGGTCAACGGCGCACCAGCACAAGGCGACGGATCGACGCTTGGCCGGCCCGGCCGTGCCCCCTAGAGTGCGGATCATGAAGAAAGCCGATATCGACCCCTTTTTCGCGGCGCTTGCCGCCGGCAACCCGAACCCCACCAGCGAACTGGACTATGTCAACCCCTATACCCTGCTGGTTGCCGTGGTGCTGTCGGCCCAGGCGACGGATGTCGGCGTGAACAAGGCGACCAAGGCCCTGTTTCAGGTCGCCGACAATCCTGCCGCGATGGTGGCGCTGGGGGAGGACAAGCTTCGCGACCACATCAAAACCATCGGATTGTTCAATTCCAAGGCAAAGAACGTCATCAAGCTGAGCCGGATCCTGATCGACGAGCACGGCGTCGCCGTGCCGCGCGACCGCGAGGCCCTGGAGAAGCTGCCGGGCGTTGGACGCAAGACCGCCAACGTGGTGCTGAACGTGGCGTTCGGCGAGCCGACGATCGCGGTCGACACCCATATCTTCCGGGTCGGAAACCGCACCGGCCTGGCGCCCGGCAAGACACCCTTGGAAGTGGAGCAGAAGCTGCTGAAACGGGTGCCGGAAAAGTGGAAACTGCACGCCCACCACTGGCTGATCCTGCACGGCCGTTACGTCTGCAAGGCGCGCAAGCCCGACTGTGCGGCGTGTGGCGTGCGAGAATACTGCCGGTACAAGGCGAAAACGGTCTGAGGCGCCGGTAACCCCCTCACCCCAACCCTTCTCCCCGAGGGGAGAAGGTGGCCCGAAGGGCCGGATGAGGGGGTTACCGGCGCCTATCCTCTCTTGAGACGCGCGACTGTTCCGGCAACCCGCTGATCCGGCCCTTCGGGTTTAGCCGCCGCAGTCGTTAAGGCTGGCGGCGGCTGTGGTCAGCAGGTCCTTCACCTGCTGCGGGCGCGGGCTTTCGGCCTCGACCTGGATCGGGTCGATTTCTGCAAAGCCGCTGCCGTTTTGCTGTGCGTAGTCGAAGACGAACACGAAATTGGGCGCAAAACCAATCCGAAGATCTGCGATGCGCAGGCGCGCGCCGGTGTCCTGATAGCTGTAGAAGCCCCCGGTGAACCATTCCAGGCGCCGCACCGACGGCGACGGGACCAGACCGTCGGGCGGGTCCGGCAGTCGGCTGTGGGTCGAAACACCGGTGAACTCGCAGGATGTCCAGGGGCTGGTCAGCCCGGAGACGTAGCTGTTTTCGTCCAGTGCGATGACCCGCCATAGCAGGATATTGAAGGGCGTCGGCTGTACGAAGAGCCGACGGTCCTGGAACGCTGGATCAGATTCCGCGCGGGCCTTGACCACAAGATGGCTGGTCGCTCCCAGGCACAGATAGACCACGCTGACCGCCAGGAGCGTGCGGTTGACCCGCACCGCGCGCACCCGATTGGTGCGCCAGAAGAAGATCGTCAGCACGCCGATCAGCAGCAACAGGGAATAGAGCGGATCGATGATGAAAACCGACGAGAAAGCCACCGGGGGACCGATCTCCAGCGGCCACAGGATCTGCGTCCCATAGGTGGTGAGCGAGTCGAGCACTGCGTGCGTGGTGAGGCACAGCCACACCGTCAGCAAGAGCAGCCAGCCGCAAGCGCGGGTGTCGGGCACCAGTCGCCGTATTCCCATGGCGATCACCGGCGCCAGCGCGGTCTGGACCAGCACCGAATGGCTGGGCCCGCGATGGTGCGTCATGTCGTCGATGGCGTTTCCCGTGGGAATGAAGGAATCCAAGTCGGGCAGCGTGCCGACAAGGCCCCCGATCAACAGCGCCCGGCCGCCCAGCCGCGGCCCCAGGATGTCGCCGGAGACGCTGGCCCCAAGCAGGAATTGCGTTAAGGAGTCCATGGCGAGAGACGTTGTCCTCGGCCGGCGGAGGTCAACCCGCCGCGGCGCGCCGGTCCGTCAACATGCGGGCGAAACAGGCCCGCCGTTCCGGTGTTGCCGTGCCCGGCCCGCGCAGATCCACATGGCGGACGGTGCGGTCGGCGCCGGCATCGTAGAGGAAGACGTCCAGGATGCAGCCGCTGGCCCTGTATTGCCAGATTTCGGCGGGGCCGTCTCGTCGGACCAGGCGCGGTTCGCCCAACAGGCTGTGCGCCTGTGCGGCGGACTGACCCAGCAGCTGAGCCGGGTCGTCGTTGACCGGAATCATCTCCCGCTGCAGTGCCGGTTCGACCCGGCGATCGCCACTGGTTTCCATTTCCGGTGCCAGGGGCAGGGTGGCGACATCATCGCTGGCCGTAGGCGCCGGTGCCGAAACCGCCGCACCGGCGCCGGTGGGGCCGCCGCCTTGCCGGGTTTCCGGCGTGCAGGCGGCGAGTGTCAGCGCAAGCGCGACCAGGATCGCGTCAGGCTTCGACTTCAGCGGGCTGTTCCTTTTCGGCCTTTTTGGCCGTTTCCGTTTTCTCGGCTTCGACCGGCTTCTCGGGCTCGATCGGTCGGCGTTCGGGCAGGCGCGGCTCGACGGCCCGCTCGGGCGTCAGGACCTCGATCGTGCCGGCGATCTTGCCGCCTTTTTCGATATGGATCTCGCCATAGCGGATCTGTCCGGTGACCCGGCCCGTCGAATGGATGACCAGACGCTCTCGCGTCGTCATGTCGCCGTCAAACCGGCCACGGATCTCGGCGACGTCGATTTCCGCCTTGCCGGTGAAGACGCCGGATTCGGCGATCTGCATCATCCGGCTTTCGCTGAGCGTTGCCTGAACGGTGCCTTCCACCACCAGGGTGTCGCAGGCCGTGATGTCGCCGTTCAGGCTGATGTCACGCCCAACGATCAGCTTCTTCGACTCCTCGCTGCCGCCGCTGGAGCTGCGACGCGGCACGCCGGGCAAGTCTGCCACCCGACGGGCCAGCTCGGGCTTGAATCCCGGGCTTTGCTTTTCCTTTGCTGCCATGCTCGTCTCCTTGCCGCCGCAGGGGCGATATCGGCGTGGTTGCCACTTTAGCGATCACACCGCCGCAATGGGGCATATCTAAGGCAAAATGCCTGGATTATCCAGCAGATAGAGCCTCGTATTCCGGACGCCGGGGCAACCGTTCGAACAGGTGCACCATCGCCGCCGTGGCCAGCACAGGCGTGATCAGATTGATGAAAGGCACGGTCAACAGAAAGGCCGTCAAAGCCCCGAACAGCCACACCCGGCCCCGGTGGGCCCGTCTCAGGTCGCGCGCGAAATGGGGCGGCAGCCGCCGGAAAGCGACGACCTCGTAGAACTCGCGGCCGACCAGATAGCCGTTGATCAGATAATAGAGGATCAGCGGCCCGATCGCCGTGAACAGCAGAATGCCATAGACCGGCAATGCGACGATGTTGACGACGATCATCATCAGGATGAACTTCAGGCTGCTAGCTATGGCCTCGCCCATCCCGATCTTGCGGGCGGGGACGTGGTCCGGATAGTGCCGCGCCTCGACCACATCGACGACCCGGTCGAGGAAGATGCCGGCTAGGCCCGTCATCACGGCCGGAAACAGGACAAAGGTGGCCAAAAGGACCGTGCCGCCGAAAGCGAAGGCCGCGATCCAGCCGAACCAGTCCCCCATCCAGCCGACGAGCCAGCCGATCAGCGGCACCTCGCCCCAGGGAACTTCGGTCAGCGCCCAGCCCGCGACGAACCACATCAGGACAAACACGACCACGGCCAGGCCAAGGCTCATCCAGACGATGCCGCGCATCTTCGGGTCGTCGAGCTGGGCCAAGGCCAAGAGATAACCTGAAATCATGATGGAACGCCCCCGTCGCCGGCAATCCTGCGCCGTCCCTGGTATCTATGCCCTGGGGCGAAGCGCCGCAAGCATCCTGTGGCAGAACCCCGCTGCGGGATTGCTGCAACCGGGCGGGCGGTGTAGTAAACGCCGCATCTCAGCCACCGGCCCGACCAGCAAGGACAGGACCGCATGTCACAATACGATCTCGTCGGCATTGGCAATGCCCTGGTCGACGTGTTGGCAAGGATCGACGACGCCTTTCTCGCCGCCCAGGAACTGCCGAAAGGCGCGATGATCCTGGTCGAGGCCGACCAGTCCAAACAGCTCTACGACCAGCTCGGCAGCGCCGTTGAGATTTCCGGCGGGTCCTGTGGTAACACGCTGGCGGGCTTTGCATCGCTGGGCGGGCGCGGGGCCTATATCGGAAAGGTCCGGAACGACCAGCTGGGCGACATCTTCCGCCACGATCTGCGTGCGATGAAGGTGGACTTTCACACCCCGTCCGCCGCCGACGGGCCGCCCACCGGACGCTGCCTGGTGATGGTTTCACCGGACGCGCAGCGCACCATGTGCACCTATCTGGGCGCGGCCAACGAACTGACGCCGGACGACGTGGACCCCGCGGTCGTCCAGGCCGGGGCCGTAACCTACATGGAAGGTTATCTGTTCGACCGGCCGGCGGCCAAGCGGGCCTTTTTCCATGCCGCCACCCAGGCGCACCAGGCCGGCCGCAAGGTCTCGCTGACCCTGTCGGACAGCTTCTGCGTCGACCGCCACCGGGACGAGTTCCTGGAGCTGATCGAACACCACATCGACATCCTGTTCGCCAACGAGGCCGAAATCACCTCGTTGTACCAGGTGGACGGCTTCGACCAGGCGATGCAGAAAGTGCGCGACCATTGCGAAGTCGCCTGCCTGACGCGCAGCGAGAAGGGCTCGATCATTATGTCGGGCGACGAGATCCACGTGATCGACGCCGAACCCGTCCAGCGCGTTGTCGACACCACGGGCGCGGGCGACCTCTATGCGTCGGGATTCCTCTACGGCTATACCCAGGGCGCCGACCTGGCGACCTGCGGCCGCATCGCTTCCATATGCGCCGCGGAAATCATCAGCCACTACGGTGCCAGGCCCGAGACCGGGCTGAAGGACCTGATTGCGGCGGCCGGCGTGTCGGTCTGAGCCGGCGCGCGGCGACATCACATGCAGCTTCGCAATCTCGCGATCATCGCCCATGTGGACCACGGCAAGACGACCCTGGTCGACGCGCTGTTGAAACAGTCGGGCGCGGTCAGGTCGAATCAGGCGGTGGCCGAACGGGCGATGGATTCCGGCGAGCTGGAACGCGAGCGCGGGATTACGATCCTGGCCAAGAACACGTCGGTCCTATGGAGCGATGTGCGCCTCAACATCGTCGACACGCCGGGTCACGCGGACTTCGGCGGCGAAGTGGAACGGATCCTGTCGATGGTGGACGGCGCGCTCCTGCTGGTGGATGCGGCCGAAGGGCCGATGCCCCAGACCAAGTTCGTGACCATGAAAGCGCTGGAACAGGGCCTGTGCCCGATCGTCGTCGTCAACAAGACCGACAAGCCGGACGCGCGCCCCGACGCGGTCGTTGATGCGGTGTTCGACCTGTTCGCGGCGCTTGACGCCAACGAGGCGCAGCTTGACTTCCCCGTCCTCTTCGCATCGGCCAAGGAGGGCTGGGCGGTAAACGAGCTGGACGAGCCGCGCGCCTCGCTGGAGCCGCTGTTCGAACGCATCGTCGCCCACGTCCCGCCGCCGGTCTGCAACCCGGAAGGGCCGTTCCGCATGTTGGCGACCACGCTGGAATCCGATCCCTTCCTGGGCCGCGTGCTGACCGGCCGGGTGGAAGCCGGCAGCATTTCGGTCGGCGAGACGGTCAAGGGCATGGCGATGGACGGCACCACGCTGGAACAGGGGCGGTTGACGAAGCTGCTTGCCTTCCGCGGGCTCAAGCGCGAGCCCGTCGACAGGGCAAGTGCCGGCGACATCGTCGCAGTGGCCGGACTTGCCAAGACCACGGTGGCCGACACCATCGCGGCCCCCGAGGTGGGCGACGCGATCCCGGCGCGGCCGGTCAGCCCGCCGACGATGGCGATGACGGTGTCCGTCAACGACGGCCCGCTGGCCGGCCAGGACGGCGATCGCCTGACCAGCCGAATGATCCGCGACCGCCTGCTGCGGGAATCAGAGGGCAACGTGGCGATCCGGGTCTCCGACACCGACGACGCCGACACCTTCGAGGTTGCCGGGCGCGGTGAACTGCATCTGGGCGTCCTGGTGGAAACCATGCGGCGCGAAGGGTTCGAGATGGTCATCGGCCCGCCGCGGGTGCTGTTCACGACCGACCCCGAAACCGGTGCCGCACTGGAGCCGATGGAGGAGGTCCAGATCGACGTCGACGAAGCCTTCACCGGGCCGGTGGTCGAGGGCCTCAGCGAGCGCCGCGCCGCGCTGGAGGACATGCGACCCTCCGGCGGCGGCAAGACCCGGCTCAGGTTCCTGATGCCGTCGCGCGGCCTGATCGGCTACCACGGGACGTTCCTGGCGGTAACCCGCGGCACCGGCATCCTGTCGCGCCTGTTCCACGGCTATGCGCCACACAAGGGCCCGATCCCCGGGCGCCGCGCCGGCGTCCTGATCTCCGGGGAACAGGGCAAGGCGGTGGCCTATGCCCTCTGGAACCTGGAGGAACGCGGCGCGCTGTTCATCGACCCGGGCGACGCGGTCTATCCGGGCATGATCATCGGCGAGCACAACAAGGGCCAGGACCTGGAGGTCAATCCCCTGAAGGCAAAGCAGCTCACCAACATCCGTGCTGCCGGAAAGGACGAGGCGGTTCGGCTGACGACGCCCGTGCGCCATAGCCTGGAACAGTCGATCGCCTACATTCAGGATGACGAGCGCGTGGAGGTGACGCCCAACCACGTCCGCCTGCGCAAGGCGATCCTGGACCCCCACGAACGCAAGCGGGCCGAACGCAAGCGCAAGGCCGAAACCGGGTGATTGCGACGCCCTGACGGCGCGCGGACGGTTAGTTCAGGGGCACACCCATCTGGGCGGCAGTGCGGCGGATTGCCGTCTGTTCCTGGGGACGGCCGTCGAACGCAACAAGCGCCTTTTCGACCGCCGCCTTGGCCTCGTCCGGGCGGTCCAGCGCGCCGTAGGACCGGATCAGCATGACCCAGCCTTCGAGGTCGTCCGGCTGCTCTTCCAGCCGCGCGGCGAGGCCGGCGACCATGCCGGCGATCATCTCGGCTTGTTCGTCGGGCGTCATCTCCTGGGCCGCCACCACGTCTTCGGCCGACGGGCCGCGCCGGGCGGGCGCGGTCTCGCCGCCGGCATCCGCCAGGCCCAGTTCCGCGCTGGCGCGGGCGATCTCCTGCTGCACGAAAGGTGCGCCCGGGTAGATCCGTGAAACCTCCTCCAGGGCCGCCGCCGCGCCGTCCCGGTCCCCCATCGCGGCTTTCGCCCGCGCCAGGCTGAGCCAGCCCTTGTAGTCCTTGGGCTCGGCGGCCAGCCGCGCCTCCAGTGCCGCTATCGGGTCGCCCGCCGTGGCGGGCGCAGATGCAGTGGCCGGTGCGGGTGCCGCCGGCGCGTCGGGCAGAACGGTGGCCACGTCGATTTCCAGAAGACCAGCCATGTCGGTGATGCGTTCGCGCAACAGCGGCACCCAGCCCGCATCCGGCGGCGAATCTGCAAGCAGCGTCAGCCACTTGTCCAGCGCGGCCTGATAGTCCTGTTGCTGGGCGTCGTACAGCGCCAGGTAATACCGCGCTCGCGGCTCGTCCGGGAGTGCCCGGTTGACCTCGGCGAAGGCAAGGCGGGCCGTGGTCGTGACCCTGTTGCCGTTGGCCAGCACCAGCGCCTCGGCATAGGTGGACAGGATCCGCGGGTCGTTGTCGCTGAGTTCCACCGCCCGGCGGTAGGCTTCGGCGGCTTCGGCATAGCGCCCGACGAACCCGTAGGACCGGCCCAGCAGGAACCACTGGTCGAGGTTGTCCGGGTCCTGCTTGACCTTCTCTGCAAGTTCGGCGATCCGGCTGTCGATATCGCCGGCCTGGGCCTGTTGCTGGCGCTGTTCGGTCGCGCGTTGGGCCAGTGGTTGGTCCGGAATGCCCGGCGCGCCCAACCAAGCATAGAGCCCGGCGGCGGTGCCGCACACCAAGATGGCGACGATCCCGGCCATGGCAGGGCTCTTGCGGCCGTCCACGGTGCCTTCGCCCATCAGCGCGCGTGTGCCCAGAACCCGGCGTTCGATTTCGCCACGGGCGGCGGTGGCCTCGTCGGCGTTCAGCAGTCCGCGTTCGACGTCGCGGTCGATCTCCTTGAGCTGGTCCCGGTAGATCGCCAAGTCGGATTCCGCCGTAGCCACCGTTTCCGGCCTGCGCGCAAGCATCGGCCACAGGACCAGGCCTGCCGTCGCCGCGGCCATGACACCCAGGACCAGCCACAGCGTCATTTCTGGTCGTCCTTCAACAACGACTGCGCCAGTTTGTGCTGTTCGTCGCTCAAGGGCGCGGCGGCCGGCCGGGCGGCGAGCTGTCCGCGGTAATAGCTCCTCACGCCCCACAGCGCCAACGCCAACAGCACCAGCGGCCCGAACCACAACAGGTAGGTGGCCGGCTTGAACGGCGGCTTCAACAGCACATAGTCTCCGTAGCGCGCCGCGACGAGTTCAATGGTCTCCTGGTCGCTGTCGCCTGCCACCAGCCGTTCGCGCACCCGCAACCTGATGTCCTTGGCAAGCCCTGCATTGGAATCGTTGACCGACTGGTTCTGACAGACCTGACAGCGCAGGATCTTGCCGATTTCACGGGCGCGCGCTTCCAGGGCCGGGTCGTCCAGGATCTCGCTGGGTTCAACGGCCGCCGCGGCGATCGGCGCCAGCAACAGGCCCAAAAACAGAAGCAGACGGCGCAGGGTCATGGGGTCAGGCTCGCGATGGTGGGTTGCAGGATCTCCCTCCAGGCCTGGTCACTGACCGGCCCGACGTGCTTGTAGCGAATGCGGCCGTCCCGATCGATGATGAAAGTCTCCGGCACGCCGTAGACGCCCCAGTCGAAGCCGACGCGGCCGTCCCGGTCGGCGCCGATGCGCTCGTACGGATCGCCCAGTTCTTTCAGCCAGCGGGTCGCCGCGCCGGCCTCGTCCTTGTAGTTGATGCCGATCAGCCGAACCTCGCCCGCCTCGGCGACGTCCATCCAAAGGCGATGTTCGACGCGGCACGGGATGCACCAGGACGCGAACACGTTGACCACCGTGACTGCGCCTTCGAGATCTGCACTGGCAAGGCCCGGTCCGCTGCCATTGATCGGCGGCAGTTCGAACGTCGGAACGGGCTGGTCGATCAGGGCCGACGGCACGAGGTTGGGGTCGCGTCCCAGGCCCAGGAAAAATATCACCACGAGGCCGAGGAAAACGAGGACTGGAACGATGAGAAACAGGCGTTGCCGCATGACCGCCGTCCGCGTTCAGTCGCCGACGCCGGTGACGGCCGCGTGGCTCGGCGCACGCGCGGGCTTGCGCGTCGGCGCCCCCACGCGCAGCCGCCGGTCGGACAGCGAGACCAGGCCTCCCAGGACCATCACCAGCGAGCCGACCCAGATCCAGGGCACCATCGGATTGCTGTAGAAGCGCGTTACCCAGCGCCCGTCGCCGCTGGGATCGCCAATCACCGCATAGACGTCGCCCATGGCGCCCGAATGGATTGCCGCCTCGGTGGTGTCCTGGCGCTGCACCGGGTACCAGCGTTTCTCGGGAAACAACAGCGCGACCGGCTCGCCGTCGCGGCTGACCCGTACGGTGGCGATCCGGGTTGCGTAGTTTGGACCCTGCATTTCCTGGACGTCGACCAGCTCGAACCGGTAGCCGTCCACCTCGGCCCCCTCGCCGGGCAGAAGGGCCTGGATCGACTCGGTTTTCCAGGCGGAGATCCCGGTGATCCCGGCGATAACGATCGCGATGCCCAAGTGGGCCAGCGTCATTCCGTAGGCGGCGCGCGGCAGATTGCGCGCGCGCCTGAGCGACTCTGCAAACGGCGCCCGGAACAGCTTTATGCGTTCGCCGTGTTCCACCAGGGTCGCGACCCCCAACCAGGCCGCCAGCGCCATGCCCAGGCCGGCCAGCACCGGCCCGCCCCAGCGGACCCACAGGGTGAAGGCCGCAACGGCCAGCGCGATAACCATGGCCCAGCGCAGACGCTGCAGTGCGCCGGCCAGATCGCCGCGTTTCCAGGGCAACAGCGGGCCCACGCCCATCGCCACGATCATCGGCACCATCAGGGGCACGAAGGTGGCGTTGAAATAGGGCGGGCCGACAGACACCTTGCCGCCGCCCAGCACGTCGACGCCCAGCGGGTAGAGCGTGCCCAACAGGACCGTGGCGCAAGAGGTCGCAATCAGCAGGTTGTTCAGCAGGAGGCCGCCCTCGCGCGACACCGGCGCGAACAGGCCGCCAGCCTGCAGCGCGGGCGCGCGCCAGGCATAAAGCAGGAGAGAGCCGCCGATCGCGATCGCCAGAATACCCAGGATAAAGACGCCGCGGGCGGGGTCGGTCGCGAAGGCATGCACGGAACTCAGGACGCCGGAGCGCACCAGGAACGTGCCGACCAGGCTGAGCGAGAATGCCAGGATCGCCAGCAGCACCGTCCACTTTTTGAGGGTGTCGCGCTTCTCGACAACGATCGCCGAATGCAACAGCGCGGTCGCCAGCAGCCAGGGCATGAAGGACGCGTTTTCCACTGGGTCCCAGAACCACCAGCCGCCCCAGCCCAGCTCGTAATAGGCCCACCAGCTTCCCATGGCGATGCCCATGGTCAGCGTGCTCCAGGCCAGCAGCGTCCAGGGCCGCACCCACCGCGCCCAGGCGGCATCGACCCGGCCTTCGATCAGTGCCGCCACCGCGAAGGAAAACGACACCGACAGGCCCACATAACCCATGTAGAGGAACGGCGGATGAAAGGCGACGCCGGGATCCTGCAACAGCGGGTTCATGCCGCGCCCGTCCATCGGCGGAAACGGCTGGCGCGTAAAGGGGTTAGACGTCGCCAGGATGAACAGCACGAAGCCGAAGCCGATCATGCCCTGAACGCCCAGCACCCGGGCCTTCAGACGCGGCGGCAGGTTGCGGCCGAAACTGGCGACCAGCATGCCGAACAGGGCCAGGATCAGCACCCACAACAGCATCGAGCCTTCGTGGTTCGCCCAGACGCCGGTGACCTTGTAGATCATCGGTTTGGCCGAGTGGGAGTTCTGCTCCACGTTGATCAGGGAGAAGTCCGAGACGACGTAGGCCCGCGTCAGCGCCGCAAACGAAATTGCGATCAGCACGAATTGAAGCTGTGCCGCCGGCGTGCCTGTCGCCATCCAGGCGGCCCGGCCGGTCTGGGCACCCACCATGGGCACGGTCATCTGCACCAGCGCGACTGCAAGCGCCAGCATCAGGGCGAAATGTCCAATTTCAGCGATCACGGGACGTATCCTGTCGGTTTAGCCGTTCAGTGGTCGTGGATCGGGCAAATGGGCCCGCGCGGCTGCACCATGTCGCGGTGGATGCCGCTTCGTTCCACGAACGGGCGGTAGCCTTCGGGAAACGGGGTCATCGATTGGAGAGCTTCCACATCGGCCAGCACGGCGCGCCCCGGCCGCGGCAGGTCGATCACGCCCGATTTCTTCAACCGGGTCAGTGACCGGCTGACCGTTTCCGGGTTCAGGCCCAGGTAGTCGGCGATGTCCTCCCGGTTCATGGGCAGGTCGATCCCCACCCCGTCGTGCCGCGGTTTGCCCGTCCGTTCGGCCATTTCCAGCAGGAACGTGGCCATCCGCTCGGCGACGGTGAGCCGGCCCAAAAGCAGCATCTGCAGGTTGGCGCGTTTGATCTGGGCACAGGCAATGTTGAACAGGTCCTCTACCAGTTTCGGGCGGTGCACGGCGATTTCCGCCAGGTCGCGCCCGTTGATATGGCACAACTCGGTTTCGCAGACCGTCTGCGCGGATAACTCCGAATGCTGGCCGGTCAGCCCTGGGCACAATATCTCTCCGGGAAACCGGAAATCCAGGATCTGTCGCCGCCCATCGGGTAGGACATATTGTATCACGGCGAGGCCCGCGACGATGATCCACAGATCGTGGGAATCCTCGCTGTCCCGCATCAAAAGATGGCCGCGGACCACGCTTTGGTGGTCCAGTGGGTGGTGCGGACCCAGGTCCGCCAGCACGACCAGGTGGTCCGGCATCCGGCAGACGGACTCGACGGGACAGTGGTCACACGGCAATGCCGAGGCGCCGTTCGGTTCTGAATCGTGTGCCTGCGTCGACATTTGGTCTCCCTGAAACCGATTTTAACGGGCTTCTTTTTCCAGGCAAATGCGGCGATTCCTGCCGTCTGGGCCATGACGTGCGTCAAATCACCCGACCTTGCCCGGCTTTTGTGGCGCAATTGTGCACGAATTCTGACCGAGGTCAGAGTGTCTCTTGCAGAATTGACTCAGGATATAGAGCGTATGGGTTAATCGGTGCGGCTGTCCCCGTACACTGACGGCAGCGGCGGCGCACAGCGACGAAGGGGGACGTTGTGAAGAAGCTGGCGCTTTTCTCGGGGCTGATCATTGGACTCGCCCTGGCGGCTCCGGCCGGGGCTCAGGAGTTCGAGACAGTTTCGGCCGAACTGGCAAACGCCAAGGGCTGCCAATCCTGCCACGAGGGGATCGAGCGTTTCACCGACGGTGAAATGCAAGAGACCATCGAAGCGATGGGCGCCGACTTCAACGATCCCGGTGGCTGCGTCGCCTGCCACGGCGGCGACCCGACCGCGACCAGCAAAGACGCGGCCCACAGCGGCGCGCCTGCCGAACTGACCGAAGCGGGCGGCCCGCACCTGTTCTATCCCGACCCCGGAGCGGTCGGTGTCTCCCAGAACGCCTGCGGGCAGTGCCATGACGGGTATTCAAGCCGCCTCGAGAAGTCTTTGATGAACACCGAGGCCGGCAAGCTGCAGGGCAACCTCTGGTCCTGGGGCCTGCAGAGCGATCACAAGGTGATTTGGGGCAACTACGACCTGGTCGACGAGGACGGCCCGGAACCGGCCGTGGGCACCGACGCCTACAAGGCCTACATGACCGCCTACGTCGAGCAGCACCCCGACCAGGTCCCGGAACAGATGAAACAGGTTCCCCAGGTCGACGTGAATGAGATCCCGCGGCATCCGAACCTTGCCGGCATCACCTATTCGCGCCAGCAGTGCCAGCGCTGCCACGTGGGCGTGAACGGACGCGAGAAGCGCGGCGATTATCGCGGCGCGGGCTGTTCGTCCTGCCATGTGCCCTACAGCAACGAGGGCCTGTATGAAGGCGGCGATCCGACGCTCAGCAAGGAACAGCCGGGCAAGCTGTTGGTGCACCGGCTGCAGGGCACGCGGAAATCCAAGATGACCCACAACGGGCTCACCTATTCGGGCATCCCGAACGAAACCTGCAGTTCCTGCCACAACCGCGGCAAGCGCATCGGCGTGAGTTATCAGGGCATCATGGAATTCCCCTATGGCAGCCCCTACAGCCCGACCGGTGGCAAGCAGCCCAAGCTGCATACGAAGGACTACCTCTTCCTCAAGGACGACCTGCACCATCAGTTGCAGAGCCGCCCGGGCAACCCCCAGGGTGGCCTGTTGTGCCAGGATTGCCACACCTCGATCGGCATGCATGGCGACGGCAACCTGCCGGGCACAACGCTCGCCCAGGTGGAGATCGAGTGCGAAGACTGCCACGGTACCGTGACCAAGTTCCCGTGGGAACTGCCGCTGGGCCATGGTGAAGAGCACCAGGTGGACATCGGCGATACGCCGCGCGGCCTGACCGATCAACTGCCCGACTATATGCTGTTCGCGACCGAGTACGATCCGCAGGACGGCTATCTGATCACTGCCCGCGGCAACCCGTTGGGCAACGTGGTCAAGAAGGGCAAGAAGGTGGTCCTGCATTCCGCTTCGGGCCTCGACTTCGACGTGCCGGTGCTGAAACAGCTTGCGCTGGACAACGAGTGGAAGTCGCCGAACGCCCTGGTCGCCATGGCCAGCGTCGAGAAGCACATGGAAAGCATGGAATGTTATGCCTGCCATGCCGACTGGGCGCCGCAGTGTTATGGCTGCCACGTCACGGTCGACTATTCCGAGGGCAAGACCGACGTCGACTGGATCAACAACGCGAACTCCCGCGGTGAAAACGGCCTGACCGCCGATGCCGAGTTGGGCACCAACGGCCTCAAGTCTGACGGCAAGGTCAGCGAGACCCGTTCGTACCTGCGCTGGGAGACGCCGATCCTGGGCATCAACGGCGAAGGGCGGGTCAGCCCGATGATGCCGGGTTGCCAGGTGATCACCACGGTCATCGACAAGAACGGCAACACGGTCGCGCATAACGAGACCTGGATGACGCCCGAGGGCAAGGGTCTCGACCATGCCGCCGTCCAGCCGCACACGGCCGGCCGCAACGCGCGGTCCTGCGAGAGCTGTCACAACAACCCGAAGACGCTGGGATACGGCATCGAAGACGGCCGCTTCCTGCGCGGCTACGAGGACGGCTTCGTGGTTGATCTGGAAACGGCGATGCGCGAGATCATCCCGGCACAGACCCAGACCCAGTCGCAGCCGGTTCCGTCGCTGGACCACGACCTGTCGCAGATCGTCACCCGTGACGACGAGCAGCTGGTCTCGATCGGCTCGCACTGGCCGTTGACCGGACCGCTGCCGGCCGCGGTCAGGGCCAAGGTCGAGCGCACGGGCCTGTGCATGGGCTGCCATCAGAACATGGCGGACACCTCTCTGTGGGCGAAGGTGAACTCGCCGAAGTTCGTCAGCAACGAGCAGCACCGCGCCGTGATGGATCGGGCGCTCCGGGCCTATGCACGCGAGCGCAGCGAATAAGCGCGGGGAGTGAGATGATGAAAAGAACCCTCAGCATCCTGACCTCCGCCGCGCTGGCGGTGGCGGCCACCGCCTGGACTGCGGGTGCGGCCGATGTGTCGAAATACAAGACCATCGAGCTCTACAACCCGTGCAACGAAGCCGACAACGACGCCCGCTGGGGGGCCGCGGCCGGGGCCGAGTGCGAGCAGTACCTGCGCGGCTTCACCGATGCGCTGATCCTGACCGGCGGGGTGGGGCCGAACCAGGGCATCTGCCTGCCCGAGCAGAACCGCGACGACGAGGTCCGCTGGGCCTATATGTACTGGGTCAATCAGCATTACGGCGACCGCGATAAGCCGGCCGCCGAAGGCGTGATGGCGACCCTAAAGGCCCGCTTCCCCTGTAACTAGGGGGCCGATACCCATTCATTCCGACCCCTCTCCCCGTCGGGGAGAGGGGTTTTTCGTGTGCGCATGCCCGCTTGCGGTCCCGGCCGTTCCGGCGGACAATTCCCTCGATCGCACAAAAGCGACGGTCACAGGGAGGATGCGACCATGCGCGGCCTGATGATGGACCGGCCCCTTTTAGTCTCGCAACTGATCGACTACGCCGCGGATGTTCATCCGACCGGCGGGGTGGTGTCGCGGCGGGTCGAGGGCGATATCCACCGTTACAACTATGTGGAGGCGCGGGCCCGCATCGCCCAACTGGCGAACGCCCTGATTGTACACGGCATCAAACCCGGCGACCGCGTGGCCACGATTGCCTGGAAAACCTACCGGCACTTCTAGCTCTATTACGCCGTCGCCGGGATCGGCGCGGTGTGCCATACGATCAACCCGCGGCTGTTTCCCGAGCAGATCGTCTATGTCCTGAACCATGCCGAAGACCGGCTGCTGTTCCTGGATCTCACCTTTCTGCCGCTGGCGGAGAAGCTGGGCGCCCATTTCGAGACCGTCGAAGGCGTTGTGGTGATGGCCGACAGCGACCGGCTGCCGGAAACGGAGATTGCCCGGATCACGACATTCGAAGACTTCATCGACGGCCACGCCGACCAGATCGATTGGCCCGAATTCGACGAGAACACCGCCTGTGGCCTTTGCTATACGTCGGGGACGACGGGCCATCCCAAGGGCGTTCTTTATTCGCACCGATCCTCGGTTCTGCACGCCCTGTCTCTGGCCTCGCTGGACGGCTGCAACGTCACGCCGCGCGATGCGGTCATGCCCGTGGTCCCGCTGTTTCACGTCAACGCCTGGGGTCTGCCCTATGCCTGCCCGCTGACCGGGGCCAACCTGGTGATGCCGGGCCCGGGCATGGACGGGGCCAGCCTGTTCGACCTGATGCAGGCCGAAGGCGTGACCTCGGCCTGGGGCGTTCCCACGATCTGGTTCGGCCTCTTGGCCGAGTTCGAAAAACGCGGCGCCAAGCCCGATGCGCTGGAAAGCGTGGTGGTCGGCGGCGCCGCGCCGCCGCGTTCGATGGTCGCGGCCTTCGAGCAGACATACGGCATCGATTTCATTCACGGCTGGGGCATGACCGAAACCAGTCCCGTCGCCACGGTCAGCCAGCTCAGGGCCGACATGGACGGGCTGTCCTCCGATGACGCAGTCAATGTCAAGACCCGCCAGGGACGGCGGCTGTTCACCGTCGACATGAAGTTGGTCGACGAGACCGGTGCGACCGTGCCCCAGGACGGTTCCAGCCGCGGCGAGATCCTGGTGCGCGGGCCCTACGTCGCGTCGGGCTATTACAGGGACGACGATGCCAGCATCGCAGCGACGGATGCCGACGGCTGGTTCCGCACCGGCGATGTGGCGACGGTCGATGCCGACGGCTACATAACGATCGTCGACCGGATCAAGGACATGATCAAATCCGGCGGCGAGTGGATCAGCTCCATCGACCTGGAAAACGCCGCGGTCGGCCACCCGGCCCTGGCGGAGGCCGCGGTCATCGGCATCGCCCATCCGCGCTGGGGCGAGCGGCCGCTGCTGATCGTGGTCAAGCGCGAGGACGCCGAGGTGACGGCCGAGGACATCCGCGGCTACCTGGCCGACAGGGTCGTCAAATGGTGGCTGCCCGATGCCATCGAGTTCGTCGACGAACTGCCCCACGGCGCCACCGGCAAGCTGCAGAAATCCAAGCTGAGAGAGCAGTACAAGGGCTATGTGCTGCCGGGGGGTGGCGATGGCTGAGACGGAAACCCTGAAGGGCTTCCATGCCCACGTCTATTTCGACGCCGAGACGGTGGGCCAGGCCCGCGCCCTGTGCGAGGCCGCGCGCGACCGGTTCGGCGTCGCCATGGGCCGGATGCACGAACGTCCGGTGGGCCCGCACCCCATGTGGATCTGCCAGCTGGCCTTTCCGCCGGACAAGGCCGGCGCCGTGCTTTCCTGGCTGGCGCTCAACCGGGAAGGCCTGACCGTCTTCACCCACGCCCTCACCGGCGACGACATCAAGGACCACACCGACCACGCCATCTGGATGGGCGCGATGCTGGGGCTTGATCTGTCGGTTCTGGAGTAGGCAAGCAACCGAACCCTTGTTTTCCCTTCTCCCCGAGGGGAGAATGCCTGCGCGAAGCCGGAGCTTCGCTTCGGCGAAGGCAGGAGGTGGCCCGAAGGGCCGGATGAGGGGGCTCCGGTCTCTGCCTTCAAGTCCCCCGCGGCCCGAACAGGATGATCGCGGCCCCGCCCAGGCAGACAGCGGTGCCGATCAGGTCCCAGCGGTCGGGCCGGGCGCCTTCCACCGCCCACAGCCACATCAGCGAGGCGGCGATATAGACGCCGCCATAGGCCGCAAAGGCGCGGCCGGCGTAGGGGCTCTCCACCTGGGTCAGCATCCAGGCAAAAACCGCGAGTGCGCCGATGCCGGGAACCAGCCACCAGACCGGTTTGTCCAGCCGGGCCCAGGCCCAGAAAGCGAAGCAGCCCGCGATCTCCGCGACCGCGGCACCGATGAAGGCGAGGAACGATGTCATTTCGTTTTCTGCACCATTTTAGCGCCTTCAGCCACCTGCTTCGAGACGCGGCGCTTACGCTCCGCTCCTCAGCATGAGGTGACTCCCTGGTACCGCCGGGTCCCACCCTCATGCTGAGGAGCGCCCGAAGGGCGCGTCTCGAAGCACGTGGCTGCCAACCGCGCCGATCTCTGATAACGCATTGAGAAACGCCTTGCGTCGCGACAGACTGGGTTGATGACGCGCCTTCCCATAACCAACCGCGACGCCCGGCGCCTGCTGATTGCCGGCCAGGGCCTGGCCGCGCCGCGCCGCCGGCGCCTGACCCGTGCGGGCCTGTTGGGGATGATCGACGCGCTCGGCTACGTCCAGGTGGACAGCATCAACACCGTGGAACGGGCCCACCACATGATCCTGTTCGCGCGCAACCAGACCTACCGCCCCGCACAGCTTGCCCACCTGCTGGAGCGTCAGCGCAGCCTGTTCGAGAACTGGACCCACGACGCGGCGGTCATCCCGACCCGGTTCTATCCCTACTGGCAGGCCCGCTTCGTGCGCGAGCGCGAGAGCCTCCTGGCGCGCTGGCGGAACTGGCGCCGGGAAGGGTTCGAGGATGGGATGGAGGATGTGCTCGCGCGGGTGCGTGACGGCGGCCCCGTCATGGCGCGCGAGCTGGGGTCGGGCGAGGCCAAGAACGCCCAGAGCTGGTGGGACTGGCACCCGTCGAAGACCGCGCTGGAATTCCTGTGGCGGACCGGGTCGCTGGCGGTCTGCCGGCGCGAGGGGTTCCAGAAAGTCTACGACCTCGCCGAGCGGGTGATCCCGCACCAGCACCTTGGGTCTCCGCCGGATGATGCGGGCCTGGTGGACTGGGCCTGCCGCGCGGCGCTGGACCGCCTGGGTTTCGCCACGCCCGGCGCACTGGCCGATTTCTGGGGCAAGCTTTCCGCGGCGGAGGCGGCCGCCTGGTGCGAAAGCCGGCTGGGCGAAGCGGTCATCGAGGCCGAGATCCAAACGGTTGCCGGCGGCCGGCCCCAGCCGGTCTACGCGGTCGCGGACATCGAAGGGCGGATCGCCGCCCTGCCGCCGGTGCCGGGTGGGATCCGGGTCTTGAGCCCGTTCGACCCGCTGATCCGGGACCGGCAGCGGACCGAGCGCCTGTTCGGCTTCCGCTACCGGATCGAGGTGTTCGTGCCCGAGGCCAGGCGGCAGTTCGGCTATTACGTCTTCCCGCTGTTGGAAAAGGACCGGTTCGTCGGCCGGGTCGACATGAAGCGCGGGCCGGGCGGGGGCAACCTGGAGGTGACGGGCCTGTGGCTGGAGCCGGGGCTCAAGCTCACCCCGCGGCGCCGGGCCGGGCTGGAGGACGAACTTGGCCGGTTGGCGGGGTTTGTCGGCGCCGGCGCGGTCCGGTTTGCCGACGGTTTTGTGAAGGAACCGCCCCGGTCCGCCCATTGACATCCCTGCGAATCTGCCCAATCTGGGGGATGGGCAGACGGCGTGGGTTCCATGCCCCGTCCGCGCCCGTTACTGGCATCAACAACGGAAAGGAGGTGATCCAATGTCTAGCGAACTGCGTGCAACGCCCTCATCCAGGTGTTTTTCGCCGGCCATGGAGCAACCTCTGCGGACGGTGTAAGAACCCGCGATCCACGGGATCACGGAAGAGGGCTTTGCCCACTTCGTGGAGAGCCGCCCCAAAAGGGCGGCTCTTTTCGTTGCGGGGCGGGTCCGTTGCGGCCGGTGGGCGGCACTGTTAGGCTGCGGGCCTGTATCAACCGGGATTGCCCCTGGTCGATGACTGTCGGCCGTCCAGAAGATCGGGATGTCGCCAGATTGGCCAGGACGCTTTCGCGCTGGAACAAGGGAGACATGCCGTGACGCAGGTTGCTGTCGGCGACACCGTTCGCATTCACTATACGGGCACGCTGAAGGACGGCAGCGCCTTCGACTCGGCCGCCGGGCGCGAGCCGCTGCAGTTCACGGTGGGCGAGAAGAAGATCATCCCCCATCTGGAAGACGCCATCGTCGGCATGGCCGTCGGCGACTCCGCGACGGTGGAAATCGCGGCGGAGAACGCCTACGGCCCCCGGCGGGACGACGCGATCCAGACGGTCGAACGGTCGCTGATGCCCGAAGGCGCCGACCTGGCGGTCGGCGACCAACTCCAGGCGACCGGCCAGAACGGCCAGGTCTTCGTGCTGACCATCGTGGAGGTGGCGGACGATACGGTGACGCTGGACGCCAACCATCCGCTGGCCGGCGAGGATCTAACCTTCGAGGTGGAGCTGGTGGAGATCGTCGCGCCGGCCTGACAACCGGCCCACCTTACCACCTACCGCCGCCGCCCCGGCTTTGTTATAGCTTGGCCCACGCGCGCCCGTAGCTCAGCTGGATAGAGCACTTGATTCCTAATCAAGGGGTCGCAGGTTCGAGTCCTGCCGGGCGCGCCAGCCTTAGCCCTGCGGGCTTGCCTACTCCGCCGAAGCAGCCGTTTCGGCTGCGAAGGCCGGGCGGGTGGCAGGCCACCGGGACCTGACATGACTGCAGGAACGGGCACCTTGACGTCGGGTGTCGGCACCAGTTGTGATGCTGCTCAAGCAAACTGGGCCGAATGGGGCGGAGCCATTGACATTGCGGAATGTCGACGAGGTCGTTGGTGCGGGGCTTTGTGCAGGGTGCGGCATCTGCGAAAGCATGGTGGGTAAGGACGCCATTGAAATGGCGCTCACCAAGGAAGGGCGCATTCGTCCGAAAACCAAAAAGCCCGTTGGGCCCACGTTGATGGAACAGATCATGCAGGTCTGTCCCGGCGCCGTCATCACAGGCCCTGAAGCTGACCAGGCGGGCCGGCCAAACTCCCTTCATCCGATCTGGGGGCCCATCGCCAGCCTGCACAAGGGGTGGTCCGGTGACGAAAAGGTCCGATTTCACTCAGCCGCCGGAGGTGTGCTGACGTCTCTCGGGATGTACCTCATTCGCACGGGCAAAGTGGACGCCGTGTTGCACATGAAAGCTTCCGCGAAAAACCCGCCGCTCAGCGAGGCCTGGATCAGCCGAACCGAACAGGATGTCATTGATGGCGCACAATCGCGATATGGGCCGGGCGCTTCGCTGACCGAAGTTCACAGCCTGCTGGACGAAGGCGCCACATTTGCCGTCATTGGAAAGCCATGCGATGTGGCGGCCATTCGAAATCTGCAGAGCCTCGACGCGCGTGCCAAGGCGCAGATTCCCTATTGTCTGACCATTTTCTGTGGCGGCACCCTGAGCCTGAACACGGTTCACACCATGGTCGAACACATGGGTGCCGCGCCCGAAGAACTCAGCCTGTATCGCTATCGTGGCGAGAGTTGGCCCGGAACGGCGCACATGGAAACCCGCGACGGTCGGGTATTCGACCTGACCTATGAGCAGGCGTGGCTCGACGAGACCGCACCCTGGAAGTACGACCTGCCGTTCCGCTGCAAGGTGTGTCCCGACGCAATCGGGGAGCTGGCCGATATCGCAGCGCCGGATGGCTGGGTCATGAAAGACGGCAAGCCCATCTACGACGAGGCCCCCGGCGTCAATCTGGTCATCGCCCGCACCCCCAAAGGGGCCGAATTGGCCGCAGCCGCCGAAGCCGATGGGGCGCTGGTTCGCGCACCTTTCTCGGAAGCCGAGCTGTCCGCGATGCATGACGACCACCGGGCCCGCAAGACACACTGGCCCGTGCGTCTGTGGGCCTTGCGGTTGGCCGGCCAGCCGAGCTTGACCGTTCGCCGGTACAGATTGCTGTCAGCATTGCGTGCGGCAGGGTTCCGATATTCCTTGGGGTCCTTTCTGGGGACGCTTCGCCGTGCAAGGAAGAAACTGAACCGCGAAATCGGGTTCAGTTAGTCGATTTGTCGGATGCCTGTACATGGCAGATGTTAGACATCCGGCAAGCCAACGTCAACGCCCGCGTAACCTTTGAAACTGGACGCACGGCGGGGCCAGGTCTTGAACTGTGCGAGGCCAGTGCCCGAAGGGTTTTCGACAGCTTGTATTGGTGCGCCTGTATCTTGGTTCACCCTTCCTTCTGTGTCACCTTCCCGAGACTGCATCAGTCGTCAGCACGCCAGGGCCGCCGGGCCCGCACAAATGCGAACCATTGCTTTTCGAAGTTGTCCAGCTTTGCCCGGGATTGTTCGGTGCGCCAGTCGATCAGAGCCTGAACATCTGCTGCCACTGTTGGGGCATCCGCATCGGTTATGATCTGGTCCATGAGTTTCGGCAGTACCGCGGCATCGTGCATGATGCCGAGAGTATCCTGCATGCCCTTCATGTTCTTGAGAAAGGCATTCATGTCAGGGAACAGGGGGAAGAAGAACTCATTGGCGTAACGAAGCTTTTTGCATTCGATACGCAGACGGTGCATGGCGTTGGAGTCTTCGGGGTCCGTTGCATCCCCCATCTCCCTGATCACACCGTCCTGTTTGCTCAGGATGTTTCGCGCCAGGAGATCGACCGATGTGTCCAGGCGCTTCCGTTTCTTTCTGGACAGGTCATCTGTGATCCAACCGGCATTCTCGATCCATCGCGCAAAATCGGGGCTGAAGGACCGGTACGCGTCGCTGTCCAACATCGTCCTAACGTGATCATAGGCTTCGGAACGCTTCTTCATGAGGATCGCGTCCAGTTTCTTTTGCACATGGGCCCCATTGTTGGGATGCGCGAGACGGAATTCAGGTAACCCTTCGGTACTGAGGACATCGAGGTCGCGCGCCATACCGGTTTGATCGACCAGATCCTTGATGGTGTGCGACCATCGCTTGCGCGTTTCCCGGTCGAGAATGGGACGAAAGACGCTGAAAGCCGATCTGAGGCGGCGGAACGTCACCCGCACCTGGTGAACGCCTTCGATATCGTCCCATGTCCGCGCCTTGTCCTGCCAAGCATCAAGGCTCGCCAGGTTGTGCGTGAGAATCGCAGCAAACGCGTCGCTGGCGTTCTGATCGGGCGAAATGGCGGCATAGGATTTCATCGAACGATCACAGACCTGCGTGACCCATCAGTTCCTCTTGGGCCTTGATCACGGGTTCCCCTTCCTTGGGTTGACGCAGGATGTACTGACCATCGGGCTGCATATCCCAGGCTGAGGCATTATCCCGCTCGTAGACATCCAGTATTCTGTCCAGTTCCTGACGCACACCAGGATCGTGGACCTGGGTGATCGCTTCGACGCGACGGTCCAGATTGCGCTTCATCCAGTCCGCGGAACCGATGAAGTATTCTGGCGTGCCATCGTTTTCAAAACGGTAGATGCGGCTGTGTTCGAGAAACCGGCCCAAAACGCTGTAGATGCGAATGTTGTCGCTCACGCCCTTCACGCCCGGCGACAGACAGCAGAAACCACGCACGTCGAGGATCACCGGCACGCCGGCCTGGGACGCTTCGCACAGGGCTTCGATGATCTGCGGGTCCTGCAACTGGTTGAACTTGGCGTGGATACCGCAGGCCCTGCCGGCACGGGCGCGTTCGGTTTCGCGTTTAATTAGCTCGGTGAAACGCCGACGCAGCGTGTGCGGGGCGACCATGATGCGGACATAGTCGCTTCTCGGCGTGGCGCTGGTAAGCTCGTTGAACAGGGCCTCGACCTCCACACCCAGTCTTTCGTCGCAGCTCAGAACGCCGAGGTCTTCGTACAGCCGTGCGGTGCCGGTATGGTAGTTGCCGGTTCCGAAATGCACGTAGCGGCGCATTCCATCGCCTTCTTCCCGCACGACAAGCGCCAGTTTGGCGTGGGTCTTGAACTTCTCCACGCCGTAGGTGACGTGCGCACCCATCTTTTCCAGATACCGTGCCCACGCAATGTTGGGGGACTCGTCAAAACGTGCTGTGAGTTCGACAAGAACCACCACTTGCTTGCCTTGCCGTGCGGCGGTCGCAAGCGCCTCGATTACCGGGGAGTCCCTCGCCGTACGATAGATGGTCAGTTTGATGGCCAACACGGCCGGGTCAACGGCAGCGGTTTCCAGCATCTTGAGCACGCTGGAGTCGAAGCTTTGATAGGGAAAATGCAGCAAAAGGTCGCCTCGACGGATTTCGGAAAACAAGGCGTCGGGCCCCTTTGAGGAAAGACCTCTAAGGCGCGGGTGGGTAACCGGTTCATGGGGCGGGTCATAGAGAGCACCATGACTTTCCACTTTCAGATCGGCCAGGTCACTGGTCGCCATCAGGCCGCCGACATGGCCGATGACATCCGCGCCGACGTTGAGACAACCCGCCAGCCATTCGGCCCAGTGCGGGGGCATATCGGCATCGACTTCAAGGCGCGTGACGCCGGCGTATTTGCGGTCCTCGAGTTCCTGGGCAACGATATCCATGAGGCGCCCAGGATTGGCGTTGGATTCCAGCTCGTGGGATTCCGGGCGGTCCCAGGGGCTGTCTTTGGCCCCCCGCAGCACGCGGAAAAGATGGCATCGCGTTTGCGCCGCATAAGGAAAAACCAGGTTCAAGTTGTTGGCGATGATCTCTTCGATGGGCACCCAGCCCCCGTTGGGCAAGGGGACCCACCGAGGGCGGCTCGAAGGCACCTTGATGCGCACGAATCGCTCCGGCGCTTCCTCCGTATCCTTGATGAGCACGGCAATGTTGAGCGATTGATTGCTCACGAACGGAAAAGGGTGTGCCAGATCGACGACCAGCGGAATGAGGACCGGTTCGATCAGTTCTTCGAAATAGTCTTCGCAGACTGACTTGCCGGTATCGTCAAGTTCGTCGTAGCGCAGCAACGGAGAGCCTTCCCGTGCCAGCTCCGGGCGCAGGTGCGTTTCGATGATGTCATTCAACAACTGGTGCTGGCGCTCAAGTTCCACCCGGCACGCTTGCAGACATGCATGCATGTCCATGCCGTCCGGCCCCCTGGGCGTTGTCTTGCCCTTGTCAAACCTCTTCAGCATCCCCCCCCCAGGCGCTTCATCGCGAACTCGTCGTAGAGCATGCCCATGATGGCGGCGAACTTGACCCGCTCCATCAGCGGAGTCTCGGGATCCTCGGCAAGAGCAAGCACACGACGCGCGAAGGTCAACCACGCGAGCTCGCGGTTCAGATAGATGCGACTGATTGGCAGTTCCTGCAAATCGGACATTTCAGCAAATCTCATCAGGCGTCAGGAAGCATGACAGGCGACATTCAACCTGATGAGTAACCTACCGGCTGACCTTAGTTTTTCTGTGACAATGCCGCTATGAAATGGACCAACTCGGTCGCGAAGACCCGAGCGCGGAGCCCAGGGGCCCTTCTAACGCGCAGGCGATCGAACCAGCAGAAGCATCGGCATTCATTCCGGCCCGGTGGTGGCGGGCGTGATCGGCGAGCGGAAGTTCGCGTACGACCTTTGGGGTGACACGGTGAACATCGCCAGCCGGATGGAGTCGCATGGCTTGCCGGACGAGATCCAGATCAGTGACGCGACCAGAACCCGCCTTGGGGAGAGCTATCCCGTAGAGGCACGCGGTGACATCCCGCTCAAGGGCCTTCACCCGATGAAGGCTTTTCTTCTGGGCGCGACCCAGACGCGCTTCCCTTGACCCCATAGTGCCATGGAAACCCCAGTCGCGAGCGGACCTCATCCGGTCGTGACGAGGCGGTAACCGAAGTCGCGGGCATCGAGCTCGCGCAGTTCGGCATAACGCCAGGCCCAGGCGCCGCTTTCCAGGTCGCCTTCCAGCTTTCGCAGTGCCTCGCCGATATCGCCCACGGCCCAGAATGACGATATGGCAGCGCGAACCTTGGGATCGAGATAGGCGGCGGGCCGCCGCCAATAGGCGCACAGGAAACCGTCCGTACAATCGTGCGGGATTGGAACGGGAGAAATCTCCACCGGCCCGAGCCACTTGCCATAGTCTGCCATCCCAGGCATCTGTGCTTCGTCCAAGGCCACGAGTTCCGGGATGTAATCCGCAAGCCAAAACCCGCGGAACGACGGGTCGTAGGTCAGGATAACGATCCTTCCCCGCGTCACCCGGCGCAGTTCCTTGAGGCCTTTCTCCTGATCGGCCCAATGGTGCACCGTCAGGATTGCCATAGACGCATCGAAGGACTTGTCATCGAAGGGCAGGCCTTCCGCCCGGCCCCGCACCACGGGCGCCGCAGAAGCCGGCCGCTGCCGGATCATCTCGATCGAAGGGTCAACGGACGTGACCTGCCTGTCGGCGGGTTCGTACGACCCTGCGCCGGCGCCGACATTCAGAACCGTCTTAGCAGGCCCCAGGGCCGTTCCGATCACCCCCTCGATCCGGGGATCAGGCTTCCTGAGATCGGAATAGTTGACGCCGATTCTATCGTACGTCTTGTTCATGGGATCGTGTAACCCACGACGGCCGTTTTGTCCGCATCTTGGTCCTCGGGTCCGCGTGGCCGTACCACCGAAACCGGACCATCTGAGAAATGCGGCAGGCCACGGCGACGTCCGCGCAGCTCTTGAATGCGAAACGGCTGCTTGTGCCGGCGCAGGTCATATTTTGGTCATGCGGTGACCGATTGCTTAAATCGTAAGCGCAATCCGGGCATGCACGGTGTGACGATCCGCCCAGATTCCTCCGGAACGCTGGTATCTGCTGCGCCAGCCCCATTGGCATCGTGTTTGCAGCGTAAGCCCGATTGACAAGAAAACCGCGGCATTGCCGTTGCTCAGGGGTTGGCCAGTTCTTGCAGGAGGCCGAAGCAACCACCGACAAAGAGCCGAAGATTGCCCGCAAGCCGGGCATTGAGCTCCTGAACGTCACCAAAAGATACGGTGACGTTCTCGCCGTCGATTCGATCAACCTGAAGGTCCCCGCGGGGTCGTATTGCTGTTTGCTCGGACCCTCTGGCTGCGGCAAGTCGACGACGCTGCGCATGGTCGCCGGCCACGAGATCGCCAGCGAGGGTGATATCCTTCTCGGCCACAAGAACATCACCACGGCCCCGCCGGCACGGCGCGGCACGGCGCGGCACGGCGATGATGTTCCAGAACTACGCGCTCTTCCCCCATCTCAACTGCCTGGAGAACGTGGCGTTCAGCCTGCGCATGAAGGGCATCGGCAAGAAAGAGAGAGCCGAGCGCGCCCTCAAGCTGCTCGAACTGGTGCATATGGGCGCCTACAGCGAACGCATGCCAGCGCAGCTTTCGGGCGGGCAGCAGCAGCGAATAGCGCTTGCACGGGCGCTGATCACGAACCCCGAGGTCCTGTTGCTTGACGAGCCGCTTTCGGCGTTGGACCCGTTTCTTCGAACACACATGCGCACCGAGCTGCACCAGCTGCAGAAAGAACTCGGGATCACCTTCATCCATGTCACGCACTCGCAGACCGAAGCGATGGCGCTTGCTCACCTGGTGGTGGTGATGGAAGGCGGCACCATCAAGCAGGCCGCCGCCCCCCGGACCGTGTTCAACAAGCCGGCCAGCACGTTCGTCGCCAGGTTCATCGGCGGACACAACGTCATGCGCGGCACCGTGACCGCGTCGGATGCCGCGGATGCAGCGATCGAGGGGCCGGGCGGATACAGGGTCGCGGTGCCCCGGGACGGTCTGCAGACCGGCGAGAAGGTCGCGTTCGCGGTCCGCAGTGACGCGGTCGCGCTGGCGCACGCAGCGGACGCGGCCTCGAACGGCGCCCTCAAAGCGACGATCACATCCATCGAATACAGCGGCGCCAGCGTGCACGTCGCGCTTGATGTGCCGGACACGGAGGCATTCTCCGCGGTCATCGGCGAAGGCACGTTTTTCAGACAGAACTGGACGGAAGGCGACAGTGTCGCCGTCCAATGGAAGGAGGAAGCGCTCCACGTCATCGGCCCCGATGCGGATGACACATAACGAAAAAGAAACGGAACAGCTGAACCACACGGACAGAACAGAGGAGAGTTATTCATGCCGAAGAAGCGAGAGAATACAACGACGAAACGGGCCGGCATCGACCGCCGGCTCTTCATCAAAGGTGCCGCCGCAGCCGGCGGCGGCGCACTTGGATCGGGCGCCCTCACGGGTTTCCCGACGATCTGGGCGCAGAACATCAAGGACGTGACGCTCCGGCAGTTCGGCACCGGCGTCTCCAACATCAACGAAATCGCCAAGCAGGCAAAGGAAGACCTGGGCATCACGCTGGAGATGACCGCGCTGGACACGGACACGACCGCGCAGCGGGTCGTGACGCAGCCCAAGTCCTTCGACATCGCCGACATCGAGTACTTCACGGTCAAGAAGGTCTGGGGTGCCGGAAATCTGCAGCCCTTCGACGTCAGCAAGCTGAAGAACTACGACAAGATCGTCGGCATCTTCAAGAACGGCAAACTGACGCCGGAGTCCGAGATCGCTCAGGGCACTGCGCCGCACACCGTCGGCTTCGTTCCGACAATGGACTCCACTGACTTCGCGACGGAAGAGACCAACTGGTACACGCTGGTACCGACGATCTACAGCGCAGACACGCTCGGCATCCGTCCGGACCTGATCAAGCGGCCGATCGACACATGGGCCGAGCTTCTCAACGCGGAGTTCAAAGGCAAAGCCTCGATCCTGAACATCCCGTCGATCGGGATCATGGACGCGGCCATGGTCTGCGAAGCCATGGGCGAGATGAAGTACGGCGACAAGGGCAACATGACCAAGGAGGAGATCGACAAGACCATGGCGATCTTCACCGAGGCCAAGCAGGCAGGTCAGTTCCGCGCGTTCTGGAAGACCTTCGACGAGTCGGTCAACCTCATGGCGTCGGGCGAGGTTGTCATCCAGTCCATGTGGTCGCCGGCGATCACCAAGGTCCGCTCCATGGGGATTCCCTGCATCTACCAGCCCTTGAAGGAGGGTTACCGCTCCTGGGGCGGCGGACTGGGTATTTCCAAGAACCTCTCCGGGATCGAACTCGACGCGGCCTACGAGTACATCAACTGGTACCTGTCGGGCTGGGTCGGCGGTCTTCTGATGCGCCAGGGCTATTACTCGGCCGCGCCCGAGACGTCCAAGCTGTTCATGAACGACGACGAATGGGGCTTCTGGTTCGAGGGCAAGCCCGCCCAGAACGACATCATCGATCCGTTCGGCAACAAGCTGGAAAGTGCCGGTGCGGTCCGTGACGGCGGCTCGTTCTACGACCGCATGGGCGCGGTTGCATGCTGGAACTCGGTGATGGACGAGAACCGCTACATGGTCAAGAAGTGGAACGAATTCATCGCCAGCTGACCAGGTTGGTGTGCCTCGTGAAGTCGAAACGCTTGGCGTTTCCGACGGTGCCCGGGCGGCTTTCTGCCGCCCGGGTATCGGCACCGACGGTCCGGCAGGTCGTCCGAATGCCCTATCTTCAGGTTCTCCCGCTCGTCGGATCGCTGGCGCTTTTCCTGATCGGTCCCATCGTCATCATCTTCGTCGTCAGTTTCTGGGACTACACCGAGTTCAATCTGATTCCGGATTTCGTTTTCACCAATTACGTCGAGCTGTTCGAATCCACGGTCACCTATAAAATCTATCTGAACACCATCAAATACACGGCCCTGACCTGGCTGTTCACCGTCACAATCGGCTTCACCGTCGCCTATTTCCTTGCCTTTCACGTTCGGCAGCTGAAATGGCAGATCATCCTGTTTCTCGTCTGCACGATCCCGTTCTGGACGTCGAACATAATCCGCATGATCGCCTGGATACCGGTGCTCGGCCGCCACGGACTTGTCAACAAGGCATTGGTCGGCATGGGGCTTATCGATGAGCCGGTGGACTGGCTCTTGTATTCAGACTTCGCCGTCGTGCTCGCCTTCGTGCACCTCTACACGCTGTTCATGGTCGTGCCGATTTTCAATTCGATGATGCGGATCGACCGCTCGGTGCTGGAAGCGGCGCGGGACGCCGGCGCCACCGGCTGGCAGACCGTCCGGCACGTGGTTCTGCCGCTCTGCAAGCCCGGGATCGTCATCGGAACCATCTTCGTCGTCAGCCTGGTCATGGGGGATTACGTGACGGTTCAGGCGATGTCCGGCGGCCAGAGCGCGTCGGTCGGCGTCGCCATGAACAACAAGCGGGCGCTTCTGCAGTACCCGGCGGCCGCGGCGGACGCGATGATCCTGCTTGCCATTGTGCTAACGATCATCGCGATGCTGATGCGGTCGGTGAACATCCGCAAGGAGCTCTGAACATGGGGAATGGCAGAACCGCGGCCTTCTACTGGCTGGCCGCATTCTTCGCGGCGTTCGTGGTTTTCCTCTACGGGCCGATGATCGCCATCATCGTACTCTCGTTTCAGGGTCCGGAGGACGGTCTGACCTTTCCGATGAACGGGTTCTCGTTCCATTGGTTTGCCGACCTGTTCAGGGAACAACGGGTCGGCGACTTCAAGGGCTCGTTCCTGCGCTCGTTCGTGCTTGCCTTTATCGTCATGACGCTGACCGTCGCAATTTCGCTCTCGGCCGGCATGGCGTTCCGCAAGCAGTTCCGCTTCGCGGGCGTCGTCTTCTATGTCACGGTGGCGAGCCTGATCGTGCCGTCAATCCTGATCACGCTGGGCATCGGCCTGATGTTCGACCGGCTGGACTGGGAATCCACATGGTTCACGTCCGGCCTCGGCGCGCATCTGACGTGGACACTGCCATTCGGTCTCCTGATCATGTTCGCGGTCTTCAACCGGTTCGACAAATCCTTCGAAGAGGCGGCGCGCGACCTGGGCGCGACGTCCTGGCAGACGCTGCGCCATGTTATCATACCGATCATCGGGCCCAGCCTGATCGGCGTCGGGTTGTTCGGGTTCACCCTGAGCTTTGACGAGTTCGCCCGCTCCTTGCTGGCAACCGGCGTGAGGAATACGCTGCCGCTCGAGATCTTCGGGATGACGACGACAGTGACCACGCCGACGCTCTACGCCCTGGGAACGCTGACGACCGCCGTTTCGTTTCTGATCATCGGCGCCAGCTTCGCATTGATCGCAGGCATGGAGCGCAGGCGCATCCGGCACGGAACCGATGCCGGCAAAGGCATGGTGTAGGGACCTTGCGTATCGTCCTCGTCAATCCCAACACGACACATTCGATGACCGATCGGATGGCCTCGGCAGCCTGCCAAGTCGTCGGTGACGGTGTCGAGATCGTTCCCCTGACGTCGCCCTATGGACCGCCCAGCATCGAAGGGTTCTACGATGAGGCCTTCGCCGTTCCGCCGATGATCGAGGCGGTCAGGGACCTGGACGGACCGGTCGACGGGATCGTCGTCGGCTGTTTCGACGATACCGGCGTTCATGCGCTGAGGGCGATGACCGACGCGCCCGTGATCGGCATCTGCCAAGCGGCACTGCAGACGGCGTCGGTGCTTGGCAACGGGCTCTCGGTCGTCACCACATTGGACCGATCCGTTCCGGCGCTGGAGAAGATCATCCAGGACTACGGGTTCGAGCGCCAGTGTCGTCGGGTTCGTGCGACCGACGTTCCCGTGCTGGACCTCGAAGACCCGAAAAGCGGAGCGCGGAGCGCCATTGAGAGGGAGATCGGGCGCGCGCTTGAGGACGACCGCGCGGAGGTTGTCGTCCTGGGCTGCGCGGGCATGGTCGATCTCAGCGTCGAGCTTTCGCGCACATTCGGTGTGCCGGTCGTCGAAGGCGTAACGGCGGCGGTCAAGATCCTCGAGGGAATGGTGACCCTGGGTTTGAAGACGTCCCCGCGCCGCGGCTACGCGGCACCGCGTCCCAAGACGTATGGTGGCATCTTCTCCGGGTTCTCGCCGAAATGAAGATGTGCAGCACCGCGCTCTCTTTGCCTAGGTGCCCATCCTGCTAGGGCGTACGCGTTGGCATCAAGAGCACGCGTACATCGAAAGCGCCTAGTCTTCCTCGACCTCGATCGTCCGAGTGCCCGCGACCGACTTCCGTGGCGCGAGTTCCTCGGCGCGCCGGAGGTGGTGCAGGATCCGCCACAGATGATAGGCAACCCGGTGGAGTCATCGCACGCTGTCCAATCTGCGAAGCGCCGTATTGGCGGTGATATGCTGCTGCACCGCCGATGCGACCATCCGGTCCCGATAATGCCGGCGTTGGTCTCGGAGAAGATCGCGGAGGCGATCGAGCCTGTCCTCCTGTATGGCGGGGTCCTCGTCCTCAAGCAGCTTTGCGGCGGCGCCGTGGAGAACGCGCGCGAGCCGTTGCAGGCGCGCCTCGGTCCTCAGAACCTCGATCCGTGCCTCCTGGGCACAGCGACGCGACAAACGGAGCAGGTGATCGAGCGCGTGCACGCTGGCGAGATGACGCCAGTGCGCCTGTTGGTTCGTCGGATCGGTTCGGATCTGTTCTGCGAAGGTGCGCGTCGCTTCCAAAGCCTCCTCGGCTGCGGCGAAGCGGGCCGCTTCGATGGGGCGCCTGTTTCGCGGATCGAGCAGGTCCAGGAGAATCCCGACGAGCAAGGCCGCAATGTCGCGGATCGCCGCCACCACCGCGTCCACCGCCGCGGCGGGATCACGAAGCAGGCGGTCGTCCAGACGGCGCAGCAAGGGCGGGCCGCGCTCGGGCACGAGCCGGATGATCAGGCGGGCAAACAGGCCCGTGAACGGCAGCACCAACAGGACGCCGAGCGTGTTGAACGTCGTATGAAAGGCGACCAGCGCGATCTGAGCGTCGCCGGCGTTGCCGCCGGAAACCCACGGATCCACGGCAAGGGCGAAAGGCCCGAGCAGAAAGAAGGCCAAGGTGCCTGTCAGAAGGTTGTAAACGACGTGGGCATAGCCGGTCTGACGTGATGCCGTGGATCCCCCCAGCGTGGCCAGGACGGCGGTAAAGGTCGTGCCCACATCCATGCCGATCACCATGGCCGCCGCCTGGGGGAATGAAATGGCACCCGCGTTCAGGGCGACAAGCGCTCCGGCGACGCCTGCGCTCGACGATTGCGTGACCAGCGTGATCGCGATGCCAATCACTACCAGTTGAAAGCGGCCCAGCAGCGTGTCGTCGGGGAAATCCGCCGGGGTCACGGCGCCCTGGAACTGGGCCATGCCTTGCTGCATGGCGTCGATGCCGACGAACAGCAGACCGAACCCGGCCAAGGCCCAGCCGAGATGGCGCAGCCGTGTCTTGCTGAACAGCCGGAGCAGGACACCAAGGAACACGAGAGGCAGGACGATGAGGCCCAGCTTGAGTTTGAAGCCGACAATGGCGACGATCCATCCCGTGATCGTCGTTCCGATGTTGGCGCCGAACACGATTCCCAGCCCCTGGGGAAAGGTGAGCAGGCCCGCGCCGACGAACCCGACGGCGGTAACGGTGGTTGCGCTGGAGGACTGGATGATGGCTGTCGTCAGAGCGCCGGCCGCCACGCCCCTGAGCCGCGTCCTGGTGAATTGCGACAGCAGACGGCGCAGGGCATCGCCGGCCAGGTGACGAAGGCCTTCGGTCAGGACGACCATGCCCAGGAGGAAGAGGCCGAGGCCCCCAAAGACAAGCAAGACCTCCAGGGTCATGCCGACCGCCGCGTGTCTGAGGTGGTGCCAAGGACCATGCGGCAGACCGCAGGACAAGACCGGACAAAAACCGACAACATGCACGACCAACCTGGAATGCGTTCACAGGTCCTTATGTTATGAAATCCAGAGAGATTCGACAGCCGTTCTTGGCAGTGTCCGCTCCCGGCAGAAGGCAGAGACATGACCCGGGGCGCTTGATCAGAAACCCGTCATTGGAGACCCTGAACCCGCATTGTGGCCCTATGCCGCTTGAAGCAGGACTGGACACATGAGCAGCTCAGATGAATCCAACCGGTTCTTCTGGTGGATCACCGCGGTCCCGGAGGACGTCCCGGGCGAGCTGGTCCGCTATTACCTCTATTGGCGGGTCTTCTATTTCCTTGCGGGGCTCGCCCACCTCCTGGTGCTGCTTCTGTTCCTGCAGACCGGCGTCACCTTCATGGCAGTGTTCAACATCTTCAGCGTCGCGCTTTTCGTGGCCGCGTTCTCGATCCTGCCGCTTGGGTACTATCGTCTGGCCTATTGGGTGGCGATTACGGAGCCTACTCTGCATGGGATTGCGGCGACCGTCTGCGTCGGTACCGCGTACGGTTTTCAGCTCTACGCCTTTCTGGTGGTAATCCTTCTCTTCATCCAGCCCTTCTATCCGCCCAGAACGTCTTACCTGATGACGGCCTTGACGCTGATGACTGCCGGGCTGGTGACCGCCTATTCGATTAGCGTCCCGCCACCCTATGTCATTCCCGAAGCATGGCACGTCTTCATGGCTGTCACGCCGGTGATGAACTGACCGGTCTTCGTGCTTGTCATGGTTCTGCCTTTCGTGCGCGCATCCGCGCGGGCCGAGAAGGAACTCGCGACGGCCTACGGGGAAAGCGAACGCCTGCTGCTCAACATCCTGCCGGAGTCGATCGCCAAGCGCCTCAAGACGACCGAAGGCATGATCGCGGACGATCACGACAAGGTCGCGATCCTGTTTGCCGATATCGTCGGGTTCACGCGGATGTCGGACCGGCTGCGGCCGGCCGAAGTGGTGACCCTGCTGAACGACGTGTTCAACGCCATCGACGAACTGGTGGCCAAGTATGGCGTCGAGAAGATCAAGACCATCGGAGACGCCTATATGGTGGTGGCGGGGCTCCCCAATCCCGTCGCCGATCCCGACGAGACGATTGCGCGCCTGGCGCTGGACATCAGGGAAACCGTGTCCCGCTTCACGGAACCGGAGACCGGCAATCCCGTCCAGGTTCGAATCGGGATCAGTTCGGGATCGGTCGTGGCAGGGGTCATCGGGAACCGCAAGTTTGCCTACGACCTGTGGGGTGACGCAGTGAACGTCGCCGCCCGCATGGAGGCCACGGGCGAGGCGGGAAAGATCCAGGCGACCGACGCGTTCGCTGCATCGCTGGCGGACCGGTTCGAATTCGAACCGCGCGGCGAGATCGAGATCAAAGGAAAGGGGAAAACGGCGACGTGTTTCCTGGCGGAAGCGCAGCCAAATAAGGGTCCGCCAGAAGCATGAAACCGAAGACACCGCACAGGCTCAGACAACCGAAATCCATGCGGGGACTGGAAGACTTCGGGCGAACCCGGCTGAGCGCGAGCTTTTTCATGCGCGATTTCATGTTCTCGGAGATCGCGGGCTTCTACGGGATCCCGAACATCCCGCGCGATCCCAATCTTGCGATCGAAGCGGGTCGGCACTTGTGCGAAACCCTGTTGGAACCGCTGCAGGCAACCTTCGGGCGCATTGCGGTCAGGTCCGGCTTCCGGTCGGCGGAGGTTACCGCCTTCGGCAATGCCCGCCGCATGGGCGCCAGCGTCGAACGCAACGCGGCCTACCACGTCTGGGACCAGCGCGACAGCAAGCGCCGGATGGGCGCGGCGGCCTGCATCGTGATTCCCTGGTTCGCCGACCGCTATGCCGAGGGCGCCGACTGGCGGTCGCTTGCCTGGTGGATCCACGACCACCTGGCCTACGCCCACCTGCAGTTCTATCCGAAACTTTGCGCCTTCAACATCCAGTGGCGTGAGCGGGATTGCGACGGCATCGAGAGTTCTATCGCCCCGCGGGGGACGCTAACGCAGCCGGGCATGGCCAACTTCGCGGGCGATCATGCGGCGTGGTACGACGGTTTTCCAAAGTTGGCCACGATGGCGGACTAGTAGGATAGGCTAAGCAGGACACCAACGCGGTTGAAGGACACTCCTGTTCCTCTGCTTGCTAGCCGTCCGCTCCGCACGACCCCATGCTCGAACTCTGGATCCCCATCACCATTGCCGCGGCCTTCTTCCAGAACCTGCGGTCTGCCCTGCAGAAGCATCTGAAGGGGCGCCTGTCGACGGCCGGGCCGCCTATGCGCGGTTCTTCTATGCCTTTCCCTTCGCACTCATCTAACTGTGGGGGCTCCATGCCTGGGGCGGGCTGGCATTGCCCATGCCGAACACCACGTTCTTCGTCTTTTGCTTCCTGGGCGGCGTCTCCCAGATCCTGTTTACCGCCTTCCTGTTGTGGCTGTTCTCCTTCCGCAACTTCGCGGTCGGCACCACCTTCTCCAAGCTGGAGCTGGTGATGGTGGCCGTCCTGGGCGCGGTCATTCTGGGCGACGGGCTGACACCGCTCGCGGTTTTCGCCGTGGGGCTCAGCGCGGTCGGGGTGGTCGGCCTGTCGCTGGGCCAGGCCCATATGGGGCTGGGCACATTGCTGACGGGGCTTGCCTCCAAGCCGACGCTGATCGGGCTGGCCTGCGCCGCCTTTCTGGGCGGCTCCGTCGTGTTCTTCCGCGGCGCGGCACTGTCGCTGGGCCACGACACCGTGGCAATGGCGGCCGCTTATGCCTTGGCCGTGGCGCTGGCGATACAGACGGTGGTCATGGGCGCCTACCTGGTCTGGCGCGAACCGGGCGAGTTCGGGCGGGTGCTGCGCCACTGGCGATGGGCCGGTGCGGTGGGCGTTGCCGGCGTGCTCGCCTCGGTGGGCTGGTTCACGGCCTTTACCCTGCAGAACGCCGCCTATGTGCGCGCCGTCGGCCAGATCGAGCTGGTCTTCACCTTCATCGCCACGCTCTTCGTGTTCCGGGGGTCCGTTGACTGGAGAGAGTTCTTCAGCATCGGCCTGATCGTGGCCGCGATCCTGTTGATCATCTTGGGGCAATAGGCGCCTTGGGAAATCGGCGGCCTGTAACCCGGCTCCACGGCACCGGTTGATGCGTTTCCGGCCGTGTCCGTTTCTACCGCCAATGCCGGTCAGTTGTCGGCACCGACTTTGCCAGCCGGGGTCATGGTCAATTGATTCAAATCGAACGAGACCGACCTCAAGTTCGCCAGGAACTGGTTCTCCTGTTCGTAGAACTTCACCAGCATGTCCCGCGCCTTCGGGAACGCCTTGGTGGAACCATCCGAGGCATTGGAAACGGGGATCTTCGTACCGGTCAGCGGGGCCTCCAGGTGATCGGACAGCGCGCGGATGACGCCGCCGGGGTTCTGCACGATCTCGGCAAAGTCGATCAGGAGAAGCTGGTGTTTCGGGAACCGCATCAGGTATTCCCCCAGATGGCGCCGATAGAGGCCCTTCCAAAGGATCGCGCTGGGATGGAACGGGGCCATCATCAGCTGACCCCGGTCCAGATGGTCCAAACCCTGTTCGATCAACGCCACCAATGCCGCCTCGTCGGGGATCGGTGCGTCGCCGTGGGCAAAATCGGACAGGGCGCGGTCCACGGGATCGCGGATTGTGCAGACGATCCGGACGTCCGGAAGGGCGGCACGGATGGCTTGAGCCGTCTCCGGGAACCAGAAATAGGAGGGTGACTTCTCCCCGATTTTCTGTCCCGGCGCGGCGTCCGTGAAGTGATGCAGATACCGGTCGGGCGTTTCCTTCCTGTAGACCCTGCCATAGCTGAAATGATGCAGCTCGGTCTTCGCAGGCATGAACACCGATGGCTCGTCGCGCAGCAGCCGGTAGAGCGACGTGGTGCCGCCCCGCGACGTGCCGACAATCAGGAAATCGGGCTTTCTGGCGGCGTTCAATCGGTTCTCCTGCGGTGCCGGATTGCTGAAACGGGCGGCACCCTAACACCCTGGGCCGGTCCCGGGAAACCGGTGGGCGGCCATACCCTTCGCGATTGCCATTCGGGACGTGCCTCCCTATCTGACCAGCATGGCATTTTCGAGAGGCAGAGCATGAATCCGCAGAGTATTCTGGAGCAGTTTCTGGGCCCCGATGCGGCCGCGCGGGCCGGCGGCGCCGCGCAACGGGCGCAGGGCGCGCTGGCGAACAGCGGGATGGCCGGCGTTGCCGGCGGCGTCGCGGCCGGCGGGCTCTTGGGTGTCCTCTTGGGCAGCAAGAAGGCGCGCAAGACCGTGGGCAAGATGGCAGGCGGCGTGGTCGGTTACGGCGGCGCCGCGGCGCTGGACGCCCTGGCCTACCGCGCCTATCAGAACTGGCAATCCGGCCAGCCGGTCCCGCAGCCGACGAGTGCGCCCCAGGCCGCGCCGCCCGAGGCGTTGCCGGCGGGGTCCAAATTCCTTCCGGAGACCGCACCGGCCAAGGATGGCAAGCCCTTCGAACTGGCCCTGGTGATGGCGATGATCGCAGCGGCCAACGCGGACGGGCATATCGACGGCGACGAACAGCGTCTGATCTTTGAACGGGTCGGCAAACTGCCTCTGGACGCGGAAGACAAGGGGTTCGTCTTCGACGCCCTGTCCAGCCCGCCGAGCCTGCAGGATGTGGCGGACCTGGCCGGAGGGCCCGAACAGGCGGCGGAACTCTACCTGGCCTCGCGCCTGGCCATCGACCCCGACCATCCTATGGAACAGGCCTATCTGGAGGCGCTGGCCAGCCGGCTTTCTCTGCCAAGGGAGTTGATCGACCACCTGGAAAGCCAGGTGGAGGCCGTGTCGGCCTGATACCCGGGACCAACAAAGAAAGCACCCGGCACGCACATGGTGCCGGGTGCCAGACCTACTTGCCCACTCCCAAGCCGAGGCCCGTCCCTCACGCGCCGCGCGTGCGCGGCCGCGGCTGCACCCGCGGCGCGTCGGATCTTAGTCGCGGCAGAGCGACAGCTCTTATCGGCTCAAGGATCCGCCTTCGCTGCGGATCGGTGCGCCCACCACGCCTTCATTGTGAATAACATCCCCACGTATTCGGGGAGTATCGCCGCGCGGACTTAAATTTCGGTTTCGACGGTAGGCAGAAATGCATGTCCGGGTAACCCGGACAGCGCATCAATTGATGGGATCCGACGCATCTTCGCTGTTGAAGGTGTCGCCGTTGACCTCGCCGTTCAAGAGGCAGGCGCTGGAGGTGTCCTGTTCCCGGAGTTGGCTTCTGAGGGAACTGGCCACGCGTACAGGCACGAAAATGAACGGCAAGGCAACCATGCCGGCCACCTCGCCTCCAGTCAGCGCGGCATCGCCCACATGGCCGGAGATGTTGGCGGTCACCTCCGGGTCCGTCAGGGGCCCGTGCACGCGCACCGGCTTGTCGAAGCCGGCTGCGGTGGAGAATTCCCGGTCGGCCGCCAGCACCAGGTCCATCGTCTCGTAGCGCAGGTCGAACTGCCCCGACCCGCCGATAACGACCCGCAGCGTGGCCAGGACCAGGCCATCGGTCTTCGCAATGCCGTCCTCGACGTTCAGCCGGATCACGCCGCAGGTTAGCTCGGTCCACTCGCTGCCCCGGGCATGTGCCCGTTTGGCCTGGAAGCGGTTCGACGAGATCCGCTCCAGGTCGCCCATCTGGACCCGGCCCCGGTCGACCGCCAGGGTCGCGGTGCCGCTCAGGCCTTCGGCTATTTCGCGCGGTGCCCGGCCCCTGCTGGCCACGGCCACGTTCAGGTGCAGGTCTCCTTCCAGGACCGGTTGAATACCAAACTGCGCGAGCACATGATCGACGCGCAGATCGTCGCCCACGGCGGTGACGGACATGGTCGGCGGCTCCTGGCTACTGTCGACCTCCGCATCGAGTTCCAACTGCCCGCGCGCGTATTCCGCGCGGGTCTTCGCCCGCAGCCTGCCGTCCAGCAAATCGTACTGGCCTGTCAGTCGGGTCATCGAGAAATCGCGGCCAACAGTCTCGCCGGTTTCGATCGAAAGTGCCAGGTCGATATCGCCAAGACGCTCAACGGGAATGGGCACCGCGCCGAACAGAATTGGTGTCGCCACCGCCTGTTCGCTGACCGCCGCAACCTCGACGTCGTCGTCGATGGAGGGGTCGAGCTGCAATCCGAGATCCGCGAGGTGGATTTCCTGTCCGCGAATCCGAGCGGTCACCTCGGTCGGTTGGTTCAGGTCGATCAGCAAGTCCGTGGCAAAGACCGATGTACCGAGTTTCACGGTCCCACCATAGTCGTATCGTTCCGCACCCGCCGCGAGACGGCCATCGGCCGCAAGCGTGCTGTCCGGCAGGGCCGTGTCGTCCGGATCCGCAGCAAGCTTGGCGAGGCTGTCGGCCCGGATGTCGATATCCAGCTCGATCGGCGTCGCCTCATTGGCCGGGTCGATCGTCCCCGTGGCGTTGACCGAAAGCGCCCCGACACGGTCGAAGGCTATGTTGAGACGGTCGATCGCGTAACCCGTTTTCTTGCCAGAGACCGCGAAGGCGCCGCTGGCAAGGCCCAGGTCGATGCCTTCGCCCTCCGCCAGGTCTTTTGTCAACCGTGTCATGTTGATACGGAACGCCCCATTCGCCTTCAGGGATGCGGGGTCGTCTACGTTTTGCACCGCTCCATCAAACGCCAGGGTCGGTTCCGTCCGCGGTCCCGCTTCGATCGCGGTGCGGGTCAGCGAAAGCGACTCTCCTTCGCTGGTCAGCACGAAGGTGGCAGCAAGCGGGCCGCCGATCGGAAGGCCCACGCCCAGCCCCGCCAGGGCGGCCCCGGCGTCAGGCGCTTCTCCCTCGAAGGCAAGGCTGAGATCCCGATAGCCGCCTTCAGACGCGTTGTATTGGCCGATCCCGCCCGAAACGGCGACCTTCAGGTCACCGGGAAAACGGATCTCAAACGAGTCCAACGAGACCGTAATCGCATCGGCGTCGCCTTTGACTGTCAACCGGCCCTGCGCCGTGCCACCCTTTGGAAGATCAGTATCGAGGAACTGTGAAAGCACCGCGAAGTCTGCCGCGCTGACCTCCGCGTTCAGGTTCATCCCGCGAATGGCCGGTGTCCTGTCGGTATCCAAATCGGCGATCAGGCCGGTTGCCGTGATCAGGAAGGAGCCGGCCGTCCCGATGCGCAGGGTCAGGTCTTCCCACCGGTCGGCGACGACTTCGCCGTCCTCCTCGATCCCGACGGAGACGAACCTGAACTCCGCCGGGCCCAGGGACGGGATCTCTGTGTCGAACAGGGCCGACATATCCGCCGTGTCGGCGGCGGTCAAAACCACCTGCAACGGGTTGTCGCCCAGCGGATTGTCGAAGTCGATGTGTTCCAGGTTGCCGGTCGCAATCGCGAGCAGGCCCTCTTCCCGGCCCATACGCAGTTCCAGGTCAAACAGCGACAGGTCCTCGACGCTGCCGCCCAGGCGGCCGGTGGCCGTGACCGGACCGACTTCGGGCATGTCGATGGCAAGCCACGTGTTTGCCGCGACCGTGGTGGGCGCAGTGAAGGCAAACGTTACATCGATACGGTCGGGTGTGATGACGTCGAAGAGATCGGGCGCGCCGACGGAACCGTTCGCGTCAAGCGTGACGCCGTCTGGCAAACTGGCCTTTGCGGCGATGTCCGCTAGCTCGGCCCCATCGACAGAAGAGACCAGCCTTGCCGAAGCCTCCAGCGATTGCGGGGCGGGTTTTCCCTCCGGCATGATGCCCCTGAACAGCGCTTAGTCCGACACCCACAACGACAGTGCGAGGTCGGCGCCCTGCAAGTCGTCGAGCCGCGCGATCGCGCCTTCCGCCTGGGCGAGGAAACCCTCGGTGCCGCCCGCCACGGCAATCACGTCGGCGAGGCCCGGGTCGTGCAGGTCGCCGACCAGGCGTCCGGTGAATTTCAGGGGGCCGAGGTCGGGGACCTCCAGGTGCGCGTAGTGGGCAAGCCGGCTTGCCTCGGGGGCATCCAGGGCAAGCTGCATGTCCAGCCCGCGGCCCGTCAGGACATCCGCGACCGTGCCGTCGATGTCGAACGTGAATTCCGGCGCCCGCACCACCAGGTCCATGGGATACGGGGTCGACGTGTCGAGCGCGTTCTCCGGCCCGCCCAGCTTGCCCTCGATCGCCAGCTCGGAACCGTCCCAGATCAGAGAGCCGTCGATCTCCACATTCCCGCCCTTGGTCGTTTCCAAGAGCTTGACGCGCTGGATCTCGTGTAACGGCGGCGCATTCGGATCCGCGCCGACTTGCATGATGCGGATGTTGATCAGTTCGGCCGATTCGATGAAGGGAAACCGGAACCCTCTGGCCCCCTGCGACGGTGCCGGCGTCCGCCCTTCTTCGTCCTCTTGCAAGACGACGGTGGCGTCGGCCACCTCAAGCCGTCTCAACAGCGGGGCGCCACGCAGGAGACGCCCAAGGTCCAGGGAGACGCCCAGGCGGCCGAGCTCTGCCCGATCGATGGTCTGGCCCGTCGTCCTGGCGGTAAGCCGAATATCATTTGCTGCGACATCCAGCGTGTCGGAGATGTCGACGTCAAACGGCCCGTCGAACGCGGCGTCGAAACCGATTTCCGGGATCAGGTAGTTGACGACCACCCATTCGGCCACGCTGTCGCGCCAAAGCCAGATGGCCAGCGCGGCGACAACAGGAACAGCCACCACAGCGCCGAGAACGATCCCGACGGTTCTTCTAAAACCCCTCTTTGCCATGCCGGTAGGATAAGCATCGACGGCGCGTTTGTCCGTTCACAAATTACCGCGTGCGGCGAATGGCGCACCACGGCACCCGCGCCTTACGCGCGCGGGTGCATTCTCAGCAATTCGTGACCGCGTGCGGACCGTCAGACGGCGTCGGGCCCGGTTTCGCCGGTCCGGATCCTCATGGTCTCGCCCACGTTCAGGACGAAGATCTTGCCGTCGCCGATCTTGCCCGTATGGGCGGCCGCGCGCACGGCTTCGACGATCTGCTCGACATCCCCATCCTCGACGATGACCTCGATCCGCGCCTTGGGCACGAAATCCACCTTGTATTCGGCGCCGCGATAGATCTCGGGCTGCCCCTTCTGGCGTCCGTACCCCCTGACCTCGGAGATGGTCAGTCCCTGAACGCCGCGTTCGGACAGCGCCTCGCGGACGGCATCCAGCTTGAAGGGCTGAATGATTGCCATGACCAGTTTCATGTTTTCGCTCCCGGCATGCCAGTGGGGCTACAGCGTATAGCTGCGTTCGCCGTGACTGGAGAGATCCAGCCCCTCGGTAATCGAATCGCCGTCCATCCGCAAGCCGACGGTTCCCGCGACGATCTTGACCAGAACAAAGCTGGCGATCGCCGACCAGGCGACGGTTGCAATGACGCCGACGAACTGCACGCCCAGCTGGCTGCCCATGCCCATGCCGTCCGCATAGCCGGCGCCGCCGAAGGTGGGCGAGACGAAGACCGCAGTCAGCAGGATCCCCATGATGCCGCCGACGCCGTGCACGGCGAAAACGTCGAGCGAATCATCGATCTTCAGGCGCTGCTTGACCGCGCCCACCGCCCAGAAGCAGACGACCCCCGCCAACACGCCGATGCAGAGCGCGCCGATCGGCCCGACCGACCCCGAGGCGGGCGTAATGGTGGCCAGGCCTGCAACCATGCCCGTGACGATGCCGATCAGGCTGGGCTTGCCGAACTTGATCCATTCGATGGTCATCCAGGTGAGCGACGCCGTCGCGGCGGAGATGTGGGTCACTGTCATTGCCATGCCGGCGCTTGTCCCGGCGGCAAGGGCGCTGCCGGCATTGAAGCCGAACCAGCCGACCCACAGCATCGCCGCGCCCAGCATCGTCAGGCCCGGATTGTGCGGCGGTTCAAGATCGCGCGGAAATCCGTGCCGCGGCCCCAGCGCCTTGGCGATGACCAGGGCCGAAACGCCTGCCGTGGCGTGCACGACCAGGCCGCCCGCGAAGTCCAGGACGCCCATTTCATTGAGGAACCCGCCGCCCCACACCCAGTGGCAGACCGGCGCATAAACCACCAGCAGCCACAACCCGCTGAACAGCATCACCGCGGAGAACTTGATGCGTTCGGGATAGGCGCCGACGATCAGCGCCGGCGTGATGATGGCGAAGGTCATCTGGAACATGAAAAACACGGTTTCCGGGATGTCCCCAAACAGCGCCTCCCAGCCGACGCCGGCCAGGAACATCTTGCCCAGACCGCCGACCACCGCGTTCGCCGGGCCGCCGTCGGTAAAAGCCAGGCTGTAGGCCGCGACCAGCCAAATGATCGATGCCATGCAGGCGATCGCAAAGCAGTGCATCAGCACCGACAGCACGTTCTTCGATTACACCAGGCCGCCGTAGAAGGCGGCCAGGCCCGGCAGGGTCATGAACAGGACCAGCGCCGTCGCCGTCAGGATCCAGGCGGTGTTGGCACCGTCGAGGCTGCCGTCCTGCGCGTGCGCCGGAAGGGCCGCCAGAACCAACAGACCGGCAACGAGGCCGGCGAGCCGTCCAGCCCGTTTCAGATGGGACATTTTCGTTTCCCCCACAGTGTTGTTTTTCTCCGCGTCCGACCCCGTGCGGTACGCGGGCGGCGTTCACGGCCGTGCATCCCTCCATGCCGTTGTCGATTGGAAGGCCCCGCGCATCGGCCGTTCGGCAGGGATACTACAGCCTGGCCGCGGCGCCGCAAAGGGCAGCGCAGCTAGGGGGCGTCGGGCCTGTATGGCTTCAGGCGCGGGACCCAGCGCGGCACATGGCGCCTGTAGGTCAGGTAGTCTTCGCCGAACCGCTGTTCCAGGCCCGGTTCCTCGACCAACGGGAAGTAGATGCAGTTTATGAGAAAGAACGCCACGCCCCACAGCCCGACAGGCCAGGACGCGAGTATCAGCGCCTCGCCGGCCAGGATCAGCGTGGCACCCGAAATCATAGGGTTGCGGACATAGGCATAGGGACCCCGGACAACCAGTGCGGTGGGCGGGTCCCAGGGCGCAGGCGTGCCCTGCCCGACGGTGACATGCAGCCGGACGGTTGTGACGGCCAGGACCAGACCAACCGCCATCGCGGCACAACCGAGCCAGAACCACGGCGTGTCGGGGCGTGCGATCGAGGCGGCAAAGCGGGTTCCGTGGGACAGCCACAGGACCAGCCCGGGAACGAACACGAGCGCCGCTCCCGGCAGGATCAGGACCACCTTCATCAGTCGCCACGCCATCACCCGGCCTCCTCGAGCAAAACGGTTGTCGCCCGACGGATTACAGCCCGCCCGCGGTCCGCGCCGTCACGCCAATGCCGTCGACGATTCGGTCGCTGGGATGCAGGACCACCCGATCGCCTTCGTTCAGCCCGTCAAGCAACTCGGCCACCTGGCTGTTCATGTGATCGATCTCGATCACCCGTCGGCTCGCGCGCCCTTCCTGTACCACGAACACGGCCCAGCCCCGTTCGTCACGGAACAGCGCGCCGACCGGCACCTGTAGAACGTCGGGTGACTCCCAGATGATGATCGAGGCTTCGATCCTGAAACCGTGGCCCAGCCGGCGCCACTGCTCGGGCGGGTCCGTGAGGTCGATGATAACATTGACCCGCTGCTCCTCGATACCCAGCGCCGAGACCTTCGTGAAACCGTAGGGCTCTACCCGGCGCACGCGGCCATGCAGGGTCTGCCCGCCCCAGTCCTCGATCAGGACCGAATTGCCGGCCTCGACCCGGACCGCATCGGTGGACAGAAGATCCACCACGATCTCAAGATCGTTCGGGTCGCCGATTTCCAGGATCGGGTCCGCCGCCAGCACGACGCTTTCGCTTTCGCGGATGATCCGGAGGACCTCGCCGCTGACAGGCGCATAGACGTCGATGCAACAGCTTTCCCCGGTCTCTGTCCGCGTACTGTCCGACAGCGGCGTGATCAGCGCGGCCCGGGCGTTCTCCAGCTCGAAGCTCTTGACCTCCAGGGCGGCCTCCAGGGCGCGTTCGGAGATGTTGCCCCGCTCGTGCAGGCGTTGCGCGCGCTCCTCGTCATTGATTGCAAAGGCCAGCGCGGCCCTTTGCCGGTCCAGCTCCGCGTCGGCCAGGGCCAGCGCCGCCGCGGCGGCCTTGACCGCGGCCTGGGCCTCGCTCAGGCTTCGCACGTCCAAGAGGCTGGGGTCCCGCGGCTGGATGGTGGCCAGCACGGTCTCGCCCGCGACCACCCTGTCGCCGACGTCGTTTTCGATCCGCATCAGCCGCCCCGACAGCGGCGCGGACAGCACATAGACGTCGCGGACCCGGGTCTCGCCCTCCTCGTCGATGGTGACGCGCATCGGCCCCCGCACCACGTCGGCCATGTCGACGGGCACGGGCTGGGGCCAGAAGGCATGAACGATGCCCGCGATCACCAAGACGGCGATGCTGCCCCAAATTGCAATCCGGCGTCCCAGCGGCGACATCGGCATCACTCCCTGGTCCGCAGGGCCGAAATCAGGCTCAGGCTGTCGATCCGGCGCCGGACCAGCAGGCCGCACAGGACGCTGGCCACCGCGACGACCACGATCGAGACGCCGTAGGTGGCGTTTTCGATCACCATGGGGATACGATAAAGCTCGGTTTCGAACAGGTCCGTCATCAGAAGCGACAGACCATAGCCGATCAGACAGCCAAGCGGCAGCGCAAGCGTCGTCAGGATGGCGATCTCACCCAGCAGGATGTACGAGACCTCGGCGCGGGTGAAGCCCAGCACGCGCAGGCTGGCCAGATCGCGACCCCGTTCCGAAAGCGAAATCCGCATGGCGTTGCAGACCACGCCCGTCGCCAAGAGGCCGGCGAACAGAACGTAGAACGAGACGATGAAATCGATGGTTTCGGCCAGCGTCTCGCGGAAAGACTGGATCATGGCGGACCGCAAGGCCACGCCGGCGACACGCGGCGTTTCCTTCCGGCTTCGATAGAAGGCACCCTGGTTGTCGGCGTCGACAAGCATGTAGGCGCCGGAAATGGACGGCGCCTCACGCATCAGGCGGTTCAGCGTGTCGATGTGCATGTAGGCGGGTTTGCCCAGGTAGGTGTCCACCGTTGCATGGACCAGGAAAGTGCGGACCGGCCGGCGTCCTTCCAGGACTTCCACGGTGACCTGGTCGCCCGGCGCCACCGCCAGCAGTTCGGCCAGTTTCTCGGACAGGACAAGACCGCCGGGCGGCGGCTCGACCACGCCGCCGTCCACGTCGAGTGAACGGTTCAGCGCCGCACCGGGCGCGATGCCGGTGATCGCCTGCAGGCGGACCCGCGGCCCCGCGCGGAAGCGGGCCGGAACGCTGCGATAGGGTTCCACCGCCAGCACGCCCGGCAGATTGGCAAAGGCGCTGACAGCGGCGCCCGACTGGGGCTCGACCAGCGTCACCGTCACGTCCTGGCGTTGCGCGCGGAAGAAATTGAACTCCATCATGTAGTTGATCGCGTCCAGCCAATGCAGCGACGTCACCAGCACCGCCACGGCAAAGGCAATTCCCAGCATTGTCAGCCCGGACCGGGCCGGCCAGCGTGTGACGTGACGGAAGATCATCAGGGTCGGCTGGTCCAGCACCTTGGCAAGGCCCAGGGCGCGCAGCAGGCCGGGCCGGTAAAGCGGCGGCGGTGGCGGCGCCATTGCGACCGCCGGCGGGATCGCGGCGGCGCGCAGGATCACGCTGATCGTGCCCAGTGCGGCGGCACCGATCGCAATCGCCGCGCCCGCGGCGAACACGTCGGTGCCCAACTCGAAATAAAGGAACGGGAACCGATAGGTGCGGGAGTAGATCTCGGTGATTGCATGTGCCAGCCAGGCACCGCACAGCGACCCCGCAATGATGCCGCCGGCGACCACGGCCATAACCAGCTTCAGGTAGTGCCAGGAAACGGCCAGGTTGGAATAGCCGAACGCCTTCAAAAGACCGATCTGTTCACGTTCGGTCTCGACCAGACGTGTGACGACCAGGTTGAGCAGGAAGACCGACACCGCCAGGAAGATCGTCGGCATGATCGTGGCGATCGTCTTGAGCTGTTCCAGTTCGCCGACCAGGAACCAGTTCGACGTCTGGTCCTTCCTGGTGATCGCACCGGTGCCGCCATAAGGCTCGAGCATGAGGTCGATCTGGCGCAGTGTCTCGTCGGGCGCGACCTCGTGGGACACCGTCACGGTGATGTCGTTGAAGGCCCCTTCCAGGTCGAAGGCCGCGGCCAGGGCCTCTTGGCCCATCCACATCACGCCGAACCGCGCATCGTCCGGCAGCAACGCGCCGGGGCCGATCGAATAGACATACTCCGGCGACAGGGCGACGCCGACAATATCGAGCGTGCGTTTGCGGCCGTTGATGATGGCCACCACGGTGTCGCCGGGCACGAAGCCGTGCGCCTCGGCAAAGGACTCGCTGATCACGACCTCGTCGGCGCGGCCCGCCGAGACGCGCCGGCCGATCCTGATCACGATGTCGTTGGACGCCGGCGGCCTGTTATCGGGGATTGAGATCAGCCGCCCGGTCGCCGGTTCCAACAGGCCCGGCACATCCAGGATCACGTCCTTGACGATCCGCGTCTGGACGGTCTTGACATGCGGCATGCGGGCGATCGCCGGCGTCAACGATTCCGGCGCTCGTTTGACGGTGTCGAAGATGTCGGCGAAACGGTATCGCTCGTAGTAGGCGGCCCGGGTCTCGTCCAGCGACTTCAAGGCGCCGATCGACATGATGAAGGTTGCAAGCCCCGCGCCGATGACCACAGCGATCGCCAGGGCCATGCCCTTTATGCGCCACAGATCGCGCAACAGTTTTCGATCGAGCGGGTGCATCGTGGCCTACCAGGTGATCGATCTAGCCGGCGCGCGCGCCGGGTTGATGCGCATTTCGGCGATACGCCCGTCCGCCAGCGCGATGACGCGGTCGGCCAGGGCGGCAATCGGCGCGTTGTGGGTGATCAATGCCGTGGTGGTGCCGAGTTCGGTGTTAACGTGCTCGATCGCCTCCAGGACAAGCACGCCGGTCTTGCTGTCCAGGGCGCCAGTGGGTTCGTCGCACAACAAGAGATGCGGCCGCTTGGCAATCGCGCGTGCGATGGCAACCCGTTGCTGCTCGCCCCCGGACAACTGGGCGGGAAAATGATCGAGCCGCTTTTCCAGCCCCACAAGTCCCAGCGCCTCCTCAGGCCGCATCGGATTGCGGGCGATTTCCGTGACCAGCGCCACGTTTTCCCGCGTCGTCAGGCTGGGGATCAGGTTGTAGAACTGGAACACGAAGCCCACATGGTCGCGGCGGTAGCGGGTCAGCGACGCCTCGTTCATCGCGGTCAGATCCTGGCCTCGAAACACGATGCGCCCTTCGGAGGGTCGGTCCAGGCCACCAAGGATGTTGAGAAGGGTGGACTTGCCGCTGCCTGACGGGCCCAACAGGACCAGCAGTTCGCCCTCGGCGATCTCAAGGTCGACCGCCCGCAAGGCATGCACGGCGACCGCGCCGGTGCCGTAGGACTTGCCAACCGCCTGGACCTCCAGGGCCGGAAGGGGGGCCTGTCTGGACCTGCTGCATGGCGAACCGTCTCGTGCCGGATGACGGGTCACTGTCCTCCGCGCCAGGACGCGGGGCCTTGATCCAGGACAAAATCCCCACGGGCCGCGCGGGGCGGCGGGCGGCGGTTCAGTCGCCGAAAAGGCTCTTGATGGGGTGTGCGTAGAACACGCTCAACACCTCGGTTCCGGGGTTGTCGTTGCCCAGGCTGGCATTCGAGAGATGGTAGAAGGCGATGCCCAGCCGGGCCCGGCTGTCGAAACGATAGGCGGCTTCCACGTTCGACCGGAACTGCACCACGTGGCCCAGATCCTTGCCGTCGCCGTCGTGATAGAGGCCGGGCGCGAAACTGCCGCTCAACACGAACCGGTTTCCGAAAAACAGGTCCAGACGAATGCCGGCATGGCCGTAAAGAGCCGCGTCGGTCGTGGCCATCACGCCGGCGAACGGCCTGAAGATCCACCATTGCGCATCGGACCAATACTCGCCGGCCTCGTCGTCCCGCTTGTTCATGTCGAACCAGCCGGCGCCGAAGGTGATGAAGGCGGGGTCGCCCTGCGCATGCGCATCGGCACTCGCAAACAACAGCGCGGCCGCCAATGCCAGCATGCCGATCGAACGTCGCAAGGGGTTTTGCCTCCATACCCTGCCCACATCATAGGGATGCGCGGTTGCCGTGCAACAGATTCATCCCAGCTGGGCCGTGGCGGCTGTCTTCTCAGACGCGCGTCTTGAAGCCTTCGGTCGCGCACACCAGCGCCGAGCTGATGCTGGGTTCGGTTGCCGAGTGTCCGGCATCGGGCACCGTGATCAGCTCCCCGGCGGGCCAGGCCTCGCACAGCGCGTAGGCGGATGTGGGCGGGCAGACAACGTCATAGCGCCCCTGCACGACGATGCCGGGAATGTCGGCCAGGCGGTGCGCCTCGTCCAGCAACTGCCCGTCTTTCAGGAACAGGTCGTTGGCGAAGTAATGGGCCTCGATGCGCGCAAGTCCCAAGGCCACGGACGGCTCGGTCAGTGCGGACACCGTGTCGGGACTTGGCAGCAGGGTCGAGCATTCCGCCTCGTACCGGCTCCAGGCCGCGGCGGCGGGCATGTGAATGGCGGGATCGGGATCCGTCAGGCGCCGGTAGTAATTGCCAAGCAGGTCGGTCCGCTCCGCCTCCGGCAGGTGTAAGCGAAAACGCGCGGCCGCCTCGGGGAAGAAATGACCCATCCCGTGCATGAACCAGTCCACCTCGGCGGACCGGCACAGGAAGATGCCGCGCAGGACCAGTCCTGCGACACGTGACGGGTGCGCCTCGGCATAGGCCAGGGCGAGGCTCGAGCCCCAGGACCCGCCGAACAGGATCCAGCGTTCGATGCCCAGGTTCCGGCGCAGGGCCTCGATATCGTCGATAAGATGCGGCGTCGTGTTGTCCGTCAGGTCGCCGAGCGGGGTGGAACGCCCGGCGCCGCGCTGGTCGAAGATGACTATGCGGTAATGATACGGGTCGAAGAACCGGCGATGTCCTGGTGTGGCGCCGGCTCCTGGACCGCCATGCAGGAACAGGACCGGGCTGCCGCCGGGGTTGCCGGATTGCTCCCAGTAGAGCACGTGCGGCGGGCCGACATTCAGCCGCCCCGTCGCATAGGCCTCGATCTCAGGGTAGAGATCGCTGCGCGTCCCCTGGTGCGACTGCCCCTCTTTCATGGCCGGAGTATGCCCGAGGGGGCGGGGCCGGCAAAGTCGATTTCCGCTGTTTCCGGCGCGCGGATGGCGGCATCATCGAACCATGCGGATAGCCATGGCACTCGTCGCTGCGTGCCTCGCCGCGATCGTCCCGCCATGCCCGGCGGCGACGGCAGACGACGGCGAGCGGGCCCAGGTGCTGGCCGTCCTGGACGCCGGCACCCTTGAACTGGCCGACGGGCGGCGGGTGCGACTGGTCCAGGTCCGCCCGCCGGAACCTCACCGCAGCCATGTCCAGCTGGTCGATGCGGCGCGGGCGGGCTTGGCGGCTTTGGTGCTGGACCGCGCCGTCGTGCTGCGGTTTCCCGGCCCGCGGTTCGACCGTTACGGCCGATTGCTGGCGCGGGTGGAACTGACGGACGGAACATGGGTTCAGGCGCGGCTTGTGGAACAGGGCTGGGCGCGGGTGGCAAGCGACGAGGACCACCTGGACGGGTTGGAGGCTCTCCTGATCTTCGAAGAAACGGCGCGTGGGGCGTCGCGCGGCCTGTGGGCGGACTGGCGCTACCGTGTGATGGACCCGGTCGCCGCGGCCAAGGCGCCCGAGGGGTTTCACCTGGTCGAAGGAACCGTCACCGACGTTGCGACGGTGGGAGCCTGGACCTACCTGAACTTCGGCGAGGATTGGCGAACCGATTTCACCGTCAGCATTCACCGCCGAGACCGTCACCGGATGGCGGCCGGGCTGGGCGATCTCGAAGCGCTGGCCGGCCGACAGGTCAGGGTGCGCGGGCGGATGCGTCACTTCAACGGCCCGCTGGTCGAGGCGACCTATCCGCAGCAGATCCAGGTGCTGGACTAAGGACCTCTATCGAAGGCGGCGCTTGATTTCCGTGCCTGAAAGGGCGACGAAACGACCTCCTTCCGGTCGTCGTGTTTTCCAAGGACTCCTTCCGCGTGTCGCAGGCCAACGGTTCATCGCCCCCGATCGTCGAGTTCGTCGCCTTGATGGCGCTGCTGACGTCGCTGGTTGCCTTGTCGATCGACGCCATGCTGCCGGCGCTGCCGATGATCGGGCGCGACCTGGGCGCGCTGGAACGAAACGACCACCAGCTTGTGATATCAGCCTTCTTTTTCGGGTTTGCCGTCGGCCAAGTCTTCTACGGCCCGGTTTCCGACAGCGTTGGCCGCAAGCCGCTGATCTATGTGGGCCTGTTCCTGTTTCTGGCGGGTTGCCTGATGTCGATCCTTGCGCCGGATTTCGAGTGGATGCTGGCGGGCCGGCTGTTGCAGGGGATCGGCGTTGCCGGCCCGCGCAGCGTGACGCTGGCACTGATCCGCGACCGGTTCGCGGGCCGGGCGATGGCGCGGATCATGTCATTCATCATGGCCGTCTTTATCCTGGTTCCCGTCCTGGCGCCTGCAATCGGGCAGGGGATCCTGCTTTTCGCCGGCTGGGAGATGATCTTCTGGCTGTTCGTCGGGCTTGCCACCGCGTCCGTCGCCTGGTTTTCGCTGCGCCAGCCCGAGACCTTGCCGGTGGAACTGAGGACGCCTTGGTCACTGGCGCGGGTCGGGTCGGCGGTCCTGCAGACGTTCAGAAACCGCGCCGCGTTCGGCTACATGATCACGGCGGGCTTCGTGTTCGGCGGCTTCGTCGGATACCTGAACTCGGCCCAGCAGATCTTCCAGGAACAATATGCGCTGGGTGTCATGTTTCCGGTCACGTTCGGCATTCTGTCGCTGGGGATCGGGGCGGCGTCCGTGGTCAATGCCCGCCTGGTGATGCGGTTCGGCATGCGGTTCCTGACGATGCGGGCGCTGGTTGCGGTGACGCTGCTGTCGATCGCGTATTTCCTGGGCGCGGCCCTGGCGGCCGGCCATCCGCCGTTGTGGTCGCTGATGGCCTATTGCATGGCCGTGTTCTTTTGCATGGGATTGTTGTTCGGCAACCTGAACGCGTTGGCGATGGAACCCCTGGGCCATGTTGCCGGCGTCGGGGCCGCGATGGTCGGGTCGCTGACGACCCTGATGTCCGCCGTCCTGGGAACGGCGATCGGGCAGGCCTATGACGGGACCGTCCTGCCGCTGGTCGGCGGGTTCGGGCTCTGTTGCGGTGTCGCCATCGTCACCATGCGTTGGGCGGACAGACACCACCCGTAGACGCGGTGCCGGCTATTTCGTTCCGTACATGCGGTCGCCGGCGTCCCCCAGGCCCGGCACGATATAGCCGTGGTCGTTCAGGTGGCTGTCGATGGCGGCGGTGAAGACGGGCACGTCCGGGTGCGCCGCATGGAGCGCCTCGATGCCTTCAGGCGCCGCCAGCAGGCAGGCCAGGCGGATGTGGTTGGCACCGTGCTCCTTCAGGCGCTGGATCGCCGCCGCGGACGAGTTGCCGGTTGCCAGCATCGGATCGACGGCAACCACCTCCCGGTCTTCGATCCCTTCCGGCAGTTTCAGGTAGTACTCGACCGCCGCCAGGGTCTCGGGGTCGCGGTAGAGCCCGATATGACCGACCCGGGCGGGCGGGACCAGGTCGAGCATGCCGTCCAAGAGGCCGTTGCCGGCCCGCAGGATCGAAACGAAGCACAGCTTATTGCCCTTCAGGATCGGCGCTTCCATTTCCGCCAGGGGCGTTTCGATGGAATGCAGCGTGGTCTTCAGGTCACGCAGCACCTCGTAGGCCAGAAGCAGGCTGATCTCCCGCAACAGCTGGCGAAACACGGCGGTTGGCGTGCTGCGATCGCGCATCAGGGTCAGCTTGTGCTGCACCAAGGGATGATCGACGACGGTCACCGTCTTTTTCATGGCATGCCTTCCCATTGCGGTTGAGCCGTTGCCGGCATTCTAGGTCGTGGACGCATAAAGGCGAAGCCGAAGTAGGGCTGGCTTGAATAGCCGCCATTTGGTAACGGTAATTGAATGCCGCTTAAACTGTCTTCGCTTTCGGAGCTTGAACCACGCAATGCTTATACCTTTAAGCGCGACACCCATGTCCGGCGCGCTTGCAACAGCGGACTCTCGTTTCAGGTAGGCATTCGTCGCAGATTGACCCAAGGCGGACATGGCTGTTTCCATCAACCAGGTGGCATATTCAGCCTCTAGTTTGCTGTCTCGCGGTTGCCGCTCGCTGGCTTGATTTTACCAACCTTGCCGAGACCGAATCGCGGCATGCCAGCCATTTGCGGACACGCCGGACCCGTGACCCGCCGTGAACGAATCATGGTCTGCGCGCCGCACTACTTGTCGCGGCGGCTATGATTCCGGATTGCGGCGATCATCCAGAACAGGACCAAAAGAACAAACAGGCCGACGATGATGCCCACCGGCATGTGGACCAGGCCGAGCGCCTCCAAGGTGTCCCATGCCAGCGATTCGACGATCAGAATCCCCAGCAGTATCAGTGAAAAAACGACCGTGATCCGGCGTCCCATGGCTGTTTACCCCGCGGCCTTGTCCGGGTTCGGCACTCGGTAGAACACGCAATACAGGACCGGCACCAATACCAGCGTCAAGATCGAACCGACGGTCAGCCCGCCCATGATGGTGACGGCCATTGCCGTCCAGAAAACGTCCGGCACCAAGGGGACCACGCCCAGCACCGTCGTGGCGGCCGCCAGCAGAACCGGCCGTAGCCGGGAGACGGCGGACCCGACAATGGCGTCGTACTGGCTCATCCCGGCCTTGAGATTGTCGTTCACCGCGTCCAGCAACACCACGATGTTCTTGTTCATCATGCCGGCGAGGCTCATGGCGCCGAGAATCTCCAGAAATCCGAACGGCGCGTCCAGCGCCAGCATGGCGGCCGTGATGCCGATCAGCGCGAACGGAATGGTGATCAGGATGATGATCAGGGGCCGATATGCGTTGAAGCACGTGAGGATCAGAAAGATAATCACTACGGTTGCGGGCACGATGCCGGGGATCAACGACAGCTGCGCCGACTTGGTGCTGTCCTCCTCGCCATCCCAGAAGATTGTCCGCCCCTGTGGCAGCTCCAAGACATTGATCTGGTCGATGACTTCCGTTTTCTGCTCGGGGAAAGTGTGGCCCAAAATGGGCGATCCCTGCACGGTGACTTGGCGGCGCCGGTTCCAGCGGGAGATCAAGTGTTCTTCCCACTCGCTTCGGATGTCCGACGTCACCGTCGAGAGCGGCGTGGTCACGCTTGTCCCCTCCGGCTGAACCTGGAGGGTTCCGAAGTCGCTCAACAGCGCCTGGCGTTCCTGATCCACGTGGCGCAGCAGGATGGGATAGATGTCGTCGCCTTCACGGTATAGCCCCACCTGGTGCCCGTCATAGGACCGCTTGGTGGTACGGGCGACGTCTTCGCGCGTAATTCCGGCCCAGCGAGCGCGGGCCTCTTCATATTCCGGAACGACCTTCTTGACCCGGTTCATGATGTCGAGGCGCATCTCTTTTGACAGCTCGGCGTCCTGGGCTATCCGCAGAACCTGGTCGCCGACCTTGCGCACGGTGTCCAGGTCCGCCTGGGCCGGCCCGGTTATACGCGCCTCGAACTTCCAGGTATCGCTGGGACCCACACCGTAGAACCGGGTCCGCACGATAGCTTCCGGCACGTTTGCTTCCGCCCAAGGATCGAAGGCTGTGGCAAACGCTTGGACATCCTCAAAGCTCTCGAAACTGACGATCAGCTCCGCATAGTTGGGATAGACAGGCCATTCCGGGTCGACAGGCAGATAGAACCGCGGCGGCCCCGCTCCCATGAACGTGCCGATACTCGTGACGGGGCGCCGTCCTTCTTCATCTTCGTAGCGGCGGATGTGTTCTTCCAGCAACCGCAGGTCTGCTGCCACCTGCTGGATGCGCGTGCCGTTCGGCGCCCAGTAGTCGACCATGATCTGCGGACGCGACGCATCGGGGAAGAACATCTTGCCGAAGCCTACGATCGATACGACCAGCAAGGCGGCCATGACGCCCAACGTGAGATATCGTACGCGTATGACGCCGCCGAGCAGGCGGCGGAAGAACCTGTAGAAACCCTTGTCGTACTCGTCCACCGTCGGTTCGCTGCCCGCGTTGCCCTCCAGCTGTTTCGGCTTGGGCAGCATGTCCAGGCATTGCAGCGGCGTGACGAACATCGCCACGAACCAGCTGAGCACGAGCGCCGACCCGACGACAGTAAACAGTGTCCGGCAGTATTCGCCGGCGTCGGCTTCCGAGGCAAAGATCGGGCAGAAGGCCAGTGCCGCAACCAACGTCGCTGAAAGCAGCGGCCAGGAGGGGCCGACGGCGCTTTCCATGGCCGCCTGTTTGGGGTCGATCCCCTTTCGGATTTTCACCGCAATCGTGTCTGCAACAACGATGGAATTGTCGACCATCATGCCCATCGCGATGATCAGGGCGCCCAGCGACATCCGTTGCAGCGGGATGTCCATGATCATCATGATGATGAATGTGCCCAAAATCGTAAGGATCAGATCGAGCCCGATGATCAGACCCATGCGCAGCCCGCTTGGTATAATCAGCACGACAAGTACGATGGCGACCGCCTCGACCAGATTGATCAGAAAGCTGTTGATCGAGTCCTCGACGAGGTCGGACTGCCAAGTGAGCTTTGAAATCTCCAAACCGATGGGAAGGTAGGGCGCAATCTCGCGCAGGCGGTTGTCCAGGCGCTTGCCGACATCGACGATATTCTCGGTTTCCTGGCCTGCAATCTGGATGGCGATCGACGGGACTGCTTCGTTCAGGCCGGGCTCCCAGAACCGCATGAGGTTCTTGGGCGGTTGCAGGTAGTCAACCTTCACCGTACCGATGTCCCGGATCCGGATCAGTTCGGTGTTGCGCACCTCGTAAGTGCTGCTTACATCACCGAATGCCCTGACGGCCCCGCCCACCGATGCACCCGCTGGAAACTGGTTCGTCGAGTCGACCGGCGACTGAAGTTGGCTGCGCAGCGTCGGTCGGATCACGAGATCCGCAATGTCCCCCGGGTTCTTGAAGGTGCCAGCAACATCGATCCTGAAACGATTGGTCGCGGCATCGACCATACCGGAGTCGACGACCATGTTCTGATATTGCAGGGTCTGCGCGACAGCGTCGGCGTTGAGGCCGCGTTCCGCGAGCTCCTTTTCCGAGACGTCGATATAGATGGCTTCTTCCTGGACACCCCAAAGGTCCACCCGGGCCACACCCTGGACCAGGTTCAGGTCTTTCTTGAGCGCGTCCGCATAGTCCTCGAGAACCTTGTATGAGAAGCCGTCACCGGTAACCACGAGTACAAAACCGAACACGAAGTTGAAGTCGTCGGAGATGTCCGGCTTGCCGGCATCGGGCGGCAGCTCGGGGGCGACGTCGCGGATCTTCTTTCTGAGCTCGTCCCAGACCTGCGGCAGGCGGTCCGACCAGTATTCCTCTTTGATTTCCACGCGAATGGTCGAAAGACCGGGCTGCGAAATGGAGTACATCGCCTTGAGCTGCGGCAGCTCCTGCATGGCCTTTTCCAGCCGGTCGGTCACCTCAAGCTCCACCTCCTCCGCGCTGGCGCCGGTATAAGTGGTGATGACGATGCCCGTCTTGACCGTAAAGATCGGATCCTCGAGCTGGCCGAGCTGGAGGAAGGAAAAGAACCCGCCGACAGCCAGGATGAAGACAATAAAATAGGTGATCGCCCGGTTCTCTATAAAGTAGCTGACGATGTCTTCATGGTCTTCGCCGCCTTATCCCCCGCTACTCTTCTTTGCCGCCAGTGACTGGCGTCGAGACCCCGCCTGCCGGTTGCCCCGGTCCCGAGGGAACCTTGACCTGCTGTCCCGTTTCGTAGGGCACCAATGGCCGTCCGGCCCCGGGCGCAAACGCGGCGCCCGCCGGGGTAAAGTCGAGGATGTTCACCTCTTGGCCGTCGCGCAGGCGGTGCACGCCGGCCGTGGCAATCCACTCGCCGTCTTCGAGACCATCCGTGATCTCAATCCCGAAATCCGTGAGGACGCCGACCTTCACGTAGCGCCGTGATACGGTCTTGGCCTGTTCGTCGATGACCCATACGAAGGTTTCCTGGGAGTCCTCGGGCGAGAAGACCGCCGTGATGGGGACCTCGAAAACCGTCTTGCCGCGCTGCTCGGGCAAAATGGCGCGACCGGTGACCTCGCCAGACATGCCGGGCTGGATCTGGAAATCGTCAGGTTGATCCATGATCAGCGTGACCTTGTAGGTGCGGGTCGCTTCGGTCGCCTCGTTGCTGATCTCCAGAAGCTCTGCCGGAATCGACTTGTCGGGGTAGGAATCGAACCTGACGTTGATCTCCACCACATACGGTACGTAGGAGATGGCGTTTTCCGGGACGTTTACGATCATCTCGATACGCGACGTGTCCAACAATCGCAGGATTGGCTGTTTTGCGACGATCTGCTCGAAGTTCTCGGCATAGGTCGCTGCGATCGTGCCGTCGTGAGGGGCAACGAGCCGGCTGTCTTCGAGGGCCTTTTCGCGGATCTTGACTTCGGCTTGGCTTGCCCGAAGCCGGGCCTCCGCATCGTTGACCTGCTGCAGCGCCACGGCGCCGGACTGGTAGGCCCGCTGCAAGCGGTCCACCAGCAGAGCCTCGCGTTGCGCAGCCGCCTGCGCCTGTTCTAGCGCATTCACGAAGTCGCGCTGATCAAGGGCGGCAAGAAGATCGCCCTTATTCACAGTGTCACCCACGTCGACCGGGCGCTGAATCATATGCCCGGATACCTCGAACGAGACGTTTGTGCGTCTTGTGGCGCGCGCCTTGCCAGGGCAACGGTTCTCCTCGAACGCTTCGACACCGACAACCTTCATGGCGTGCACGGGCCGGATGATCTCAGGGACCGGTTCTTCCTCGCAGCCCGTGATCAGCGGTGCCAGAACAACAACGGCAGCGATCAGGAGTTTTCGCATCTGTCACTCTCGTGCCTGGGTCGGGCAGAATTCGCAGGACGGCTCGCACAAACTGCCTGCAAGCAGATTACATCAACATCGTCCCCAGGTGCTTCATATCGTTCCGATTCACGCACCGCACTGACACAAGTCATCATCCTTCCGATGACTACGCATGACCTGCCTCCGCCATCGACCAGGGGAGCGGGCCGAGGTTGGCACCTGCTTTGGGCACAGAACTGACCGTCAACCTGCAACACCTCCAAGGCAAGTCCTGACCCAAAGCTGTCCCGCACTGCCGACACCCTGCCACCTCGTGAGGACGAGGTCGACGACGGCGTCACGTCTGTGATGCTGCTCCGGCGTGGTCGGCGCGGATCAGCGCGTAGTTGTCCTGTTGGAAGGCGCTGACCAAGGCGCCGACGTCGTCCTCGGCCACGCCGAGGTCCTTCAGCAACAGGCTTCCGGTGGCCAGCGTGCTCTCGATATAGCTCGTGCGCGCGTGATTGATGCCCTTTGCCACTAGCTCGTCCTGGTCGGCCATCGTACGCACGCGCACGTAGACATTCAGGCTCGGGTGCAGGCGGTGCAAGGTGACCGCCAGGGCCTTGGCGCGATATATGTCCGTCGTCGTGACACAGGCGGCGGCCGCTTGCTCAAGCCCGGCGGCTTCCTGCGCGGAAGGGATTGACATGTCTCCATAGTGGATGTTGCGGCCGGCGTGCTTACCCTGCCGAACGCGATCGATGTCACGGTCGAAGGCCACGTGGGGATGCCCGCCTTCTCCAGCATCTGGCAGACGAGCTGGCCGACCTCGTTGTAGCCGACGACGACGACATGTCGCTTGAGATCACTAGGCAAGTCGGCCTGCGGGCCCACCGGCTCGGCCTGCAGCTTGCCAGCCAGCCAATCGCCCAACTTCACGATCAGCGGCGCCAGAACCATGGTGACCGCTACCACCAGCATGGCCAGGGTAAGGCCCCTATCGCTCAAAAGACCGGCGCCGGCCGCCGCACCAAGGAGGACAAAGGCGAACTCGCCGGACTGTGAGAGGTAGAAACCCGTGCGGATAGCCGCCGCCCGCCCGACGCCGAAGGCGAGCGCGAGGGCAATCAGCACCGCAGCTTTCACAACGAGCAACACAGGAACGTGGATGAGCAGCGTGTCCCAGGACTCGAGCAGAGCGCCGAGTTCGATGGACATTCCCACCGAGATGAAGAAGAGGCCCATCAGGGTATCCTTGAAAGGCGCGACGATCGCCTCGATCTGGTAGCGGTAGTCGGAGGCGGAGAGCAGCATTCCCATCAGGAACGCGCCAAGGGTCATGGATATCCCGGCATGCTCGACCGCCCAGGCCGCGGCGATGACCGCGAGAAGAAGGAAGATTCCGAAGTCCTCCGAGCGGCGCATCCGCGCCGCATAACCAAGAGCGAACGGCAGCAGGTAGCGCCCCACGACGAATATGCCGGCGATAACGGCCAACACCAGCATTACCCCCTGCCACAAAGGTGTCGATTCGTCGGGCGCCATCCTTGTGCCGAGAATGGGCACCAGCGCCATCACCGGGACGATCCAGAGGTCCTGGGCCATGAGCACGGCGAACGCGCTCTGCCCGTGCTCGCTGGCCAGCGCCCCGCGCTCCTGTAGGGTCGTCATAATTATGGCCGTCGACGACATGGCTAGGCCGAGGCCGATAATAACTGCGCTCTGCCACGAATGGCCCACGACGAAGCCGGCGTAGACGGCCAGAACTCCCGCGGTCGCGAGCATCTGCAGCGAACCCAGGCCGAAGAGCAGGCGGCGCATGGCCCAGACCTTCTTGGGTCGCATTTCCAGGCCGACGACGAAGAGTAACAGCACGACGCCGAGCTCCGCGATGCCTTGCAGTCCCTCGACATCTTCGCTGAGGACGGGCCCCGGCGTGTGCGGCCCGATGACGATGCCGGCGACAATAAAGCCAAGGACCGAGCCGAACCCGAGTCGCTGGAAAAGAGTGACGCAGATGGCCGTTGCCCCAAGCAGGAGGATGATGGCGAAAAGAATCGATGAAAGGTCCATGGTGGGGGTCTCTTGTGTTCGAGCGGCCGAGCTGAATCGCCGCCAATCCTAAATGAGATTCCCCAAAGGTCGCAGATTAGATCTGGATAGTATCTGTATGGTCGCCTCTAGCGATTGAGTTCGGCAAACTTAGCGGCAAGGACAACGCAGGATCAGTTCTCCGTGGACGGGAGAGGGGAGGGGCCGCATGTCCTGGTTAATGGCCAAGACCGGTCGTCCCTAACCTCGAAAAACGCTTAGTTCGCAACAATTCCATCAGCATCGTCGGCATACAGAGCAGCGTGGAACCGATCTTCTGTTTTCCTGCAATCCCAGCCCGGCTCCATTCGAAGACCCGAGCTCCGCTCACCGATGTCGGCGCTTGGCACATCTGCGACATGGGTGGTCGGTTGGCTGATGTCTGATGTCACTACAATGGCGGACGAGGTGCGGCCTTCACACTCGACGCGGCCGTTCATGAGAGCACGGCCTAAAAGACGGTTCCGTCGCTCTCCAACCGGATCGGCGGCGGCCCGCCGTCCGGCCTGCCAGGTGCCGCCTTCCAGCACCTTGGCCAGCGGCAGTTGCCAGGAATCCAGGCCCAGCTTGCGGCGCACGGCTTCGGCCACCCGGTCCAACCCGACGACGGTCAGGGCGCGCCATTCGACAATGACCGTTTCGCCCGGTCCGTGGGCGTCCCGCGTCACGCCGGCATGCTTGGGCACGAGAAAGCCGGTATCCACAAGCAGACCGCCGTTGCGGTATTCGGCAAGCCCGGTCAGCGCATCGACGCCGGTGACGCGGATCCCTGCCTCCTCGAGCGGTTCGAACAGCGAATAGGTAAGCCACTGGGACAGTTTGTGAAACGGCACCAATCCGTCCGTCATGTCCTCGCCGCGGGCTTCCGGGTGGCGCCAGACATCGCCCAGATTGATGCCGGCCAGGCTTTCCCGGCCCGGCCAGATCGATCCGAACCCGTCCAGAACGGCGGCGAGGACCTGTTCCGCGGTGACGACACCGTCACGGGCGCGTTTGGCCAGCGCGTCGAACAGGTTGCCGACCCGCGGTGCCGTGTCTCCGAACAGGTCGGGCCTTTCCGCAAGGGCGGCGCCCAGGGCGCGCAACAGCCCGGCCCGCCCGGCAAGCCCGACCAGCGGGTTGTTCCCGCCAACCTGGAATCCGGCGGCCAGCGCCTCTTCCGTGACCGCGCCCAGGGCCGGCGCGTCGGCCCTGAGCGGCGCGTCCTTGTCGGACGAGAAGGCGCCGGCGGCAAACATGTCCAGGCTTGCCAGGGCCAGCCCTTCGGACCGCACCAGGGTGGTGTCCGTCAGGCTGTCCCGGTAGCGCCAGGCATCGCCGGCGCCGGCGTCCAGCAACACGCTGGTCACCGCCAGATCGAAGCGGACACGGGCACGTTCGGCCGGGTCCATGTTCGGTGACGCCGCGGCCAGGACCTGCCAGCGGTCGGTGCCGGCAATCACGAAGTGGCGCCACCGCGCGTGATAGGGAACGTCCAGGTCCGGATAGGCCGCGGTCATGGTTTCGATCACCGCATCCGCAGCCGTGTCCAGCCGTTCGGGGTCGACACGGAAATGCTGCAACCGGTCGGCCTCTGCGGCCGCCATGATTTGACCGCACCGGGACCGGATTGCCTGCGGCGACCGCAGCCAGGCGATCGCCTGTTGTGCGTCGCCGAGAACCGGGACGGCTGGCGTCAAAAGTCGGTGATGCCGCGGCCTTTGACGGCCGACAGGTCCCTGGGCACGGCCTTTTCTTCCGCGGAGAAGTATCCGGCCGCCCGCTTGGCGCTGATTTCCACCTGCGCATCGGCGGGAACCAGGTCGTGCGGGATCTCGGTGCGGGTGCCGATGGAGATACCCTGACGCACCATCGCGTCGTGTTTCATGTTGCTCATCGACACGAACTCGTCGATGCGGTCGATGCCCAGCCAATGAAAGACATCTGGCATCAATTACTGGAAACGCATGTCCTGGACGCCGGCGACGCATTCGGTGCGTTCGAAATAGCCCTCGGCGCTGTCGCCGTCGGCGTGCCGCTTGCGGGCGTTGTAGACCAGGAACTTCGTGACCTCGCCCAGGGCACGGCCTTCCTTGCGGTTGTAGACAATCAGGCCGGCGCCGCCTGCCTGGGCCGTCTCGACACAGACTTCCAGGCCGTGCACCAGATAGGGCCGGCAGGTACAGATGTCGGACCCGAACACGTCCGAGCCGTTGCACTCGTCATGCACCCGGCAGGCGAGCTTCCGTTTCGGGTCCCACAGGGCTTCGACGTCGCCGACGATATAGACCGTCTGACCACCAATCGGCGGCAGGAAGACCTTGAGGTCCGGCCGGGTCACCAGTTCGGGAAACATCGTGCCGCTTTGTTCGAACAGGATGTGTCTGAGGTCGGGCTCCTTGATCCGCAGCCGCCGGGCGAGCCCCGGCAGGTGCCAGACCGGTTCGATGGCCGCCTTGGTGACGGTGACGTCGCCGTTCTCTTGCAGGATGTCGCCGTCCGGCTTCAACCGCCCGTCGGCGATGGCGCCCTGGAACTCCGGCATGTTGATGCGCGCCCGCGTCACGGCGATCGTCGGGCGGATGTCCATGCCTTCGGCGATTTCCTTGGCGAACGCCTGTTCGACGATGTGTCCGTAAGGATCGATGGAAACGATCTTGTCGGGATCCGACCACTGGGGGGAACGGCCCCATCTCGACGACCGGCGCCGTGTTGGTGAGGTCGGCCCGGTGCATGGGGTCCAGCGACCCGGCCGCGACGGCCAGCGCGCGGTAGACGGCGTATGACCCGGAATGGGTCCCGATGACGTTGCGGTGCGCAGCGTCCGATAAGGTGCCAATCACCGGCCCGCGACCCTCCGGCCCCTGCGCACCCCAGGAGATCTCGGGCGCCTTGTGACGCCCGCCCGGCGGGTGGGAGGTCAGCCGGATATGCCGGGGCTGATCGGAACGCACGCTCATCGCTTTCCTACTCCACTATGGGTCCGGGGTTTCGGCACGGCCCCGGCTGCGGCACCTTACGGCACCTTTGTTCTCAGTATGCGTCATTTACACCAGTATGACCGTGTAAAATGAAAGGCTTGTGAAATCGGGGCGACCGGCCCAGGCAGGACCACCGGGCTTGGCAATCCATACTGGACGGGGTAAGGGCCAACGAACAGACAGGGAGGATCGCATGCCTGAAAGCAGAAGAGTCGCCGTGGTCACCGCCGCCGGGAGCGGGATGGGTGCCGCCATCGCAGAAGAACTCGCCGCGCGCGGCTATGCCATCGCCGTTCTGTCTTCGTCCGGAAAAGGCGAGGCCCTGGCCCAGCAGCTGGGCGGCATCGGCGTCACCGGATCGAACCTTGTGCCCGACGATCTGGCGCGTCTGGTCGAAACGACGATGGAGACCTATGGGCGGATCGACGCCGTCGCCAACAGTGCCGGCCACGGCCCGAAGGGCCCGATCTTGGAACTCAGTGACGAGGACTGGCAGGCCGGGATGGAGACCTATTTCCTGAACGTCGTGCGCGTGTGCCGGCTGGTCACGCCGATCATGGAGAAGCAGGGCGCTGGGGCGATCGTTAACATCTCCACCTATGCGGTGTTTGAGCCGGAGGCCTCGTTTCCCACCTCCGGCGTGTTTCGCGCCGGCCTTGCGGCATTTTCCAAGCTGTATGCCGACCAGTATGCCAGCGCCGGCATCCGCATGAACAACATCCTGCCGGGGTTCATCGACAGCCTGCCGGAAAAGGACCATTTCAAGCAGCGCATCCCGATGGGCCGCTATGGCACGGTGGCGGAAATCGCCGCCACGGCCGCGTTCCTGCTGTCGGATGCGGCGGGATACATCACCGGCCAGAATCTCCGGGTCAATGGGGGGATTACCCGATCCGTGTGATGCCCGTCACATCGCCCGTTCGGCTTCCCGACTAAACCCTGCCCAAGGCCGCCGCCATACCCGGCGGAAACAGCAGGGATTCAGGAGAAGCAAGAGATGGGCTTGACGGACAGGAACGGCGTTCCGGTATCGACGAACAATTTGCGGTCGCTGGAACGCCTGGAGCGGGCGACCGAACTGTTTCACGGCTATTTTGGCGATCCCATTGCGGTCATCGAAGAAGCCCTTGCCGACGACCCGGGCTTCATCATGGGGCACTGTTTTCGCGCCGGTGTGTTGACGACGGTCACCGAGAAATCCGTCGAGCCGGTCATCCGCGAAAGTGTCGAGGCCGTCGAGGCACGCTGGCACAAGGCGAACGAACGCGAGCGCGGCCTGATCGGCGCGGCCAAAGCCTGGCTTGACGGCGACTTCAAGCGCGCGGCGGCGCTTTACGGGCGCGTGGCGGTCAATCACCCGCGCGACCTGTTTGCGGTCCAGCTGGCTCACCTGGGCGATTTCCTGCTGGGCCAGTCGACCCTGTTGCGCGACCGCGTGGCGGGCGTGCTGCCGGCCTGGGATCCGTCGATGCCCGGCTACGGTTATCTTCTTGGCATGTATGCCTTCGGTCTTGAGGAAACCGGCGACTATGGCCGGGCGGAGGATATGGGTCGGCAGGCCGTCGACCATATGCCGCGGGATCCCTGGGCGATCCACGCCGTTGCCCACGTCATGGAGATGCAGGGACGACTGACCGACGGTGTCGAATGGCTGACCCGGCGCAGCCGTGACTGGGCGTCCGACAACGCGTTCGCCTACCACAACTGGTGGCACCTGTCGCTGTACCATCTTGACCTGGGCGAGACCGACCGCGTTCTGGCCCTCTACGACACAGCGATCAGACCGCAATCGACCGCGGTGGCGCTGGAGATGGTGGATGCGGCTGCATTGTTGTGGCGCCTGCACCTGCAGGACGTCGATGTGGGAAACCGCTGGAACGAGCTGGCGGACAGCTGGAAAGGTCTGTCCGGCGACGGCCACTACGCCTTCAACGACCTCCACGCCATGATGGCTTTTGTGGCGACCGGCCGGACGGCAGATGCCCGCGCTGTTGGAAAGCCTGGAGAACCGCGCGGCCGGCTGGGGCACCAATGCGATGATGGCTCGTGAGGTGGCGCTGCCGCTGTGCCGGGCGGTCAACGCGTTCGGCGAGGGTGCCTACGACCGTGCGGTCGAGCTGATCATGCCGGTTCGCGCCACGGCGCAGCGATTTGGCGGCAGCAACGCCCAGCGCGACGTGATCGGGATGACGCTGATCGAAGCAGCGCTGCGGGCGAGAATGCCGAAGCTGGCCCGTGCGCTGGCGGCGGAACGGACGGCGCTCAAGCCGACGAGCCCCTTCAACTGGACAATGACGGCACGCGCCCAGGACATGATCGGTGAAGGTGCCGAAGCGGACCGCGCGCGCGGGCGCGCATCGATGTTTCGGTCAGCAGAGACGGTTTCGGGCGCCGCCGCTTGAGAAGGGGCCGCTGGCCGCCCGCATGCATGGCAGGATAGCCGGGGCGGGCGGGTCGGCAGGCCCTTATTGCTCCAGCAACAGGTCGCTCGCGCGGTCGACGCGCTTCTCGATGGAACTGCGCAGCTTCATCAGTGCGCGGTGCTCAAGCTGGCGCACGCGCTCCTTGCTGACGCCCAGGGACCGACCAAGCTCTTCCAGGGTCGCGCCTTCGTCCTTCAGGCGGCGCTGCCGGATGATGACCTGCTCGCGTTCGGTCAGTTCGCCGATTGCTTCGGCAAGCCAGCGCGACCGCGTTTCGCTGTCACGCATGCCGATGACGACCTGTTCCGGCATAGGCCGCTGGTCGGGCAGAAAATCCTGCCAGTCCTCGTCCGTGTCGTTGCCGATCGGCGCGTTCAGGGACTGGTCGCTGCCAGACAGCCGCTGTTCCATCGACTCGACGTCGCGGATCTCGACCTTCAACTGAGTTGCGATCAGCGAGCGGCTCTCCGGCGTCAACCGTCCACTGGGCGACGCTTCGGCGATGCGGGCCCGCAAACGGCGAAGATTGAAAAACAGCGATTTCTGCGCCGCCGTCGTGCCGGTTCGTACGATCGACCAGTTGCGCAGGATGTAGTCCTGCATCGCGGAACGGATCCACCAGGCAGCATAGGTGGAGAACCGGACTTCACGCTCCGGCTCGAACCGGGCGGCGGCCTGCATCAGGCCAACATTGCCTTCCTGGACCAGGTCGCCCATCGGAAGACCGTAGTTGCGGAACCGGCCTGCGGTCGAAATCACCAGACGGGCGTAGGCGCGCACGAGTTTGTGCAGGGCCACCTCGTCATCTTCGTCGCGCCACCGGCGCGCCAGAAGCTGTTCTTCTTCGCGCGACAGCATGGGCTCGCGCATCGACGCCCGGATGAAGCTGAGATTGGCTCGCTGCGTGTCTGGGTCGTCGACATAGGCCATAGGTCCGCTCCCTCTTTTCCCCAACCCAGTGAAGACCGGGCCGGTCTCGTCAACTGGTAACACCACTACTACGCAACTGCTTAACACTCGGATCAGTCCGCGACCATTGTCCAAAAGGAGTACTTGACCCGGAAGGAGGGGTATTTGTGGGGCAGGACGTGATGGCCGGACGGTCTCGTCGCCGGCTTGGTGCCGGTCGAACGGGGGTCAGGCCGCGCGGCTTCAGATGTCGATCGTTTCCAAGACGCGCCCGTCCGGTGCCAGGCAGCCGGCAATCAGGCGCCCGCCGAAGCCGCAGCCCCCGTCAAGGCACACGATGTACGGAGTCTCTTTGATTCCAAAGTGTTCGGGGTCGTAGCCCCGGACGATTTTTCGGAAGCCGTTATAGTGCCCGTCGATCGCGGTGAAGCAGCGGCCGGCCCACCAGAAGCTGTCGGTCTGTTCCAGCAAGGGCCGCTCCACATCGACGCCGGTGCTGACGAACAAGAGCTGCCCGTCCGCGGTCACCGCGGCCCGCTTCAGCGCCGACATCAAAGTTTCGTGACCAGGTTCTGCCCGGAACCGGTCCCTGATCCTCGTGGTCCAGCGTGTCAGGGCCAAGGGGCCGCTTTCGGCGCAGGAGAAGCCGTCGGCGGGGTCGCCACCGTAGGCGCGCAAGGTGGAGTCCACGCCCCGATCCAGCGCCCAGCGCAGGACGTCGGCCGGATTGGAGGCGAACTGAAGCTGCAGCAGCTTGTGCCACATTTCTTCCTGGGCGCCGCGCAGGAAAACCACGTCGCCGGGGTCCGTATAGGGCCCGGTTGCCAGAAAGATCCGCCGGAAACGCAACAGCTCGTCGACGGTTTCCCGCACCGTCTTTCCGACGCCCAGATCGTTGCCGAGATAGACCAGGCGGTCGCCGCGCATGACGCGCGGCGCCAGCATGTCGTGCAGTGCGGCAAGTCGTTCGTGGTCACCGTGAACGGCGCCCACGGCCCAGACGCGGGTGGCGCTGTGAAGGGTCGCGATCTTACCGATGTCGGGCATGATAAAGACGCCCGGCCTTTCGGCCGGGCGCCCTAGTTGGTCATCTGGATGCGATGTAGGTGCGATGCACCGCTTGCGCCGCATCAGGCGGCGGCCTTTTGCAGCATCGCCTCCAGTTTCTGGGTTGCGGTGTCTTCGTCCAGGTCCTCCACGGCGGCGAACTCGCGCGCCAGGCGATCGAGGGCCGCCTGGTAGAGCTGACGCTCGGAGTAGGACTGGTCGGGCTGGCCTGCATTGCGGTGCAGGTCGCGCACGACTTCAGCGATTGCGATCGGATCGCCAGAATTGATCTTCGCCTCATATTCCTGGGCCCGGCGGCTCCACATGGTGCGGCGCACGCGGCTCTTTCCCTTCAGGGTCTTCAAGGCGGTCTTCATATGATCCGGCGAGGACAGCCGACGCAGACCACAAGCACTGGCCTTCTGCACGGGCACGCGCAGTGTCATGCGGTCCTTGTCGAAATTAATCACAATCAGCTTCAACTGGGTGCCGGCAATCTCCTGGTCTTCGATGCCGATCACCTTGCCGACGCCATGGGTCGGATAGACGACGTAATCACCGCGACTGAACTTCACTTTTTCTACCATTCTTATCTCTCGATCCTTACCCCGGTGAATGCCATGCGGTTCAGGGCGCACCACTTCTTGTAGGTGTGTCGACATGCGCCCCGGGCCAAAAAAATGCGCCCAGCGCCCCGTCCAATTCGGATGCGCGGACACATACGGTCCAGAAAGGCCCAAAACCTGCCTTCTGCAGCGGCATTTCTATGCCGCGGCGGCGGTTCAGGAACGGCTCCCTCCTGCGGATTTCTTTAACATAACATAGGTTTAGGAGGATTTCCAGAGGCCTAGCATTAACCAGCCTCATGGCCGTCATGCATCTGTCACATGGGGTTCCGGGGGCGCCGGGTCAACCCTCGCCGGGATTGGGGCTGAAATGGTCCCGGAACTTGTTGGCAACGCCGACCCATTTCTCGGCATCTTCCGGAACCGGGCCCTTGACCGTGATGTTGGGCCATTTCTCCGAATACTCTCGGTTCAGCTCCAGCCACTTCTCGGCCTCGGGCTCGGTGTCGGGCAGGATCGCCTCTTCCGGGCATTCAGGTTCGCAGACGCCGCAATCGATGCATTCGTCAGGGTGGATCACCAGCATATTCTCGCCGACATAGAAACAGTCGACGGGGCAGACCTCGATGCAATCCTGCCATTTGCACTTGATGCAGGCTTCGGTGACGATGTAAGTCACGGCGCTCTCCTGGCCTCACTGCTTGGCGACTTGGGCGGGACAACCGCCGTTTCGCGCGTTCCGTTTTGCCGCAGTGTCATATAGAAATGTCGCCCGGCTCTGCAACAGTTGATTGACGGGCCGGAAACAGTTGATGGAAGTACGATGGACCAGATCTCACCAGGCGCACGGCGCCGTCACGCGCTGGCGACCCTTCGCAACCGCGACGCCATTCTCGACGTTCTTGAGCGGGTCTTGCCGCCGGAAGGTCTGATTCTGGAAATCGCCAGCGGCTCGGGCGAACATGCCGAGTATATGGCGCCAAGACTGGCGCCGCGCCGGTGGCAGCCCACCGACATCGACCCCGAAGCGCTGGCCAGCATCGCCGGCTATCGATCCTTTGCCGGAAACAGCCGCAGTTTTCTGCCGCCTCTGGCCCTGGACGTGACGGCGGCGCACTGGCCGTTAGCGGCCGCCGACGCCGTCGTCGCAATCAATCTCGTTCATATCGCGCCCTGGACCGCCGCGGCCGGCCTGATCGCCGGTGCGGCGCGGGTCTTGCCGGACGAGGGCGTGTTGTACCTCTATGGCCCCTTCAAGAGGAGCGGCCGACACACGGCCCCTTCCAACGAGCAGTTCGATGCAGCCTTGCAGGCGGAGGATCCTTCCTGGGGCGTGCGCGACCTCGGTGACATCATTGGGGAGGCGGGCCAACACGACCTGGCGCTCAGCGAGGTGGTGGAGATGCCGGCCAATAACTTGTCGGTGGTGTTCACCAAGATCGGCTAGGGTCGCCGCAACCGGCGGCCTGCGGAAATCAGCCGGCCCTTTCGGCTGCGCGCTTGCGGGCTTCGCCGCTTTCGCGGTCGCTGACGCCCGTCATGCCGACGATCTTGCGGATCAGCGCCGCCTCGTGCTCGTCGACCGCGCCGTCGGCATAGGCAACCGACCACAACAGTTCGATCACCATGACCTGCTCATCATGCTCGAAGTTCCGCATCACCACGCGCATGAAGCCGTAGATATCGACGGAATCGCGCACCTGGCGTTCCGCCCGTTCCAAAAGGCTGTCCACCGCATCGGCGGCCACGCCGAGCCGTTCGGTGCACAACGTCCTGATGCGGGTCCGCTCGGAATCGTCAAAGCTGCCGTCCATCATGGCCGCCTCGACCAGCAGGCCGGCGGCGGCGATGTGCAGTTCGTCGTCGCTGTGCCCGGCACCGTCCGTGCTCGCCTTGCACTCGTCTTCGAAGAAGAACTTGGTGATCGCGTCCAGCATCTCGTGGTCTCCAGGGTTCGCCGGCCCTACCTGCCCTCAGGGCTTGAGCAAGTCAATCGCGCGGCGCTCCTTTTTGGTGGGGCGCCCGGCCCCGGGCGCGCGCCGGGGCGTCGGTCCCGCGGGGTCCTTCGGCCGCGGCGCCGGCGGGTCCAGGTCGCGATAGAGGCTCTGGGCCTCTGGCGCCGGACCGCGGCGGTCGCCCAACTCCAGCACTTCGATCACCCGAATCTGGCGGCTCTGGGCGAAGGTCAGCACGTCGCCGGGCTTGATGGTGAAGCCGGGCTTGTGGACCGGCTGGCGGTTGACGCGGACCTTGCCGCCGGTGACCGCCTCGGCCGAAAGCGTGCGGCTTTTGAAAAACCGCGCATACCACTGCCACTTGTCCAGCCTGAGTTTGCCGTCGGGGCTTTGCGTCATTTCGCCGGCACCAGCCCCCTGAGTTTGGCGAACGGCGAGTCCGGATGGGGCGCCGGCTTGCGCGCCTTGCGGCGGCGACGGCCGTTGCGCCCTTGTTTTGGCCGTTTTGCCCGGTAGACGGTGCCGGTGTCTTCTTGCACCGCCTCGAAGCCGTGCGCGCTCAAAACCCTGTGCAGCGTCTCGGCGGTGCCGTCTGCGGTGCGCAGCATCGCGTTGGTGGGGGTAAACGGACCCTGGCGTGCCAAGGCGGTGGCAGCGCGCAGGATCGTCTCGACCCGGTCGACCCTGACCGCGACCGGTCCGTAGCGGCGATAGCCGATGGCGGCCCACGCCGGCGCGCCTGCCCGACCCGCCGGACAGATGCCGGCGTCCCCGTCGGGAACCGGTGGTGCCGGCCGGCCGCTCCAGGCCCGCCAGAGGGCCCGACGCATCTGCATGGCCGCGGGCTTCAACCACGGTGCCGTGTAGACGGTGGCGCGGCCGAACCGCACGCCCAGCCGACGCAACCTTTGCCGGTCGTCCTTGCCCAGCGACGGCAACAGGTCTGCGGCCTCCTTGCGGGGCAACGTGCCCAGCGCCTCGACCAATCGGAAGGCGAGGCCGCGCGACGCCGGCGAAAGCTCCAACTCCTGTCCGCCGCCGAGCGCGCCCAGGCGCTGGTCGATCGTTCGTTGAAGCCAGTCCGACAGGAGGGCCCGCACCACGGTTCTGAGCGCCCCATCGGCAAGGTCGTCCGCCGTCAACGCCACTTTCGGCCGGGTCGGCGCGGGACCCTTATCGAGGCGCGCCACGATGGCGCCGCGCCAGGCGATCTCTCCCGTCGGCGCCCCCAGCGCATCCATCACCATGGAGAAGTCCGTATCGGGCGCATCCTGGAGCAGCCGCACCCGGCGCGGCAGGTCCTCCTGGATCACCTTGGCCGCCGCTGCCTCCAACGCGCGCGAGCGGGCCAGTTCGTCGGGCGCCTCGGGCATGAACCTGAGGCCGCGGATCTGGCCTATCACGTGGCCTTCGACCGAAACCTGTCCGTCGGCGGTGACCGCAGACAGCAGGCGCTCGCCGTCTTCCAGCTTGCGTCCAAGGACGCTGGCGCGGCGGTCCACGAACCGCTGGATCAAGCGGCTGTGCAGGGCGTCCGACAACTTGTCCTCGATCGCGCGGGTGCGACCCTGCCAATGGGCGCTGTCGTCCAGCCAGTCGCCGCGATGGGCGATGTAGGCCCAGGTCCGCACATAGGCGATCCGGGAGGTCAGGCTGTCCAGGTCGCCGCCGGTGTTGTTGAGACGGTCGATCTGCCGCGCCACCCAGTCCGCCGGCAGCCGGCCGTCGCCGTCGCACAGATGCACGAAGATGCGACGGACCAGGTCGGCATGGTGGTCCGCCATGGTCTTGCGGAAGTCCGGGACCTGGCAGACGTCCCAAAGCAGGCGGACCCGTTCGGGGTTGTCGGCGCGTCCGGCCGTCGCATCGTCGCGGACCAGGTTGCGCAGGCACAAATGGTCGTCGGCGTCCCGCGCCCGCACCAGGCAGTCGTCGCCGGAGTTGCGTTCCAGGCTGCGCAGCGGCCGCAAGGGGCTGCGGAAGTCGAGGCGCCGGTTGCGCCAGCTCAGCGCGGTCAGCGGCTGGAATTCGTGCGCTTCGATCGCCGCGACCGCTTCTTCGTCGAAGGGTTCGGTGTTGTTGGTGACGCCGAAGGTGCCGTCGTTCATGTGGCGTCCGGCCCGGCCGGCGATCTGGGCGACCTCCGCGACTCCCAGATCGCGGATCTGCCGGCCGTCGAACTTGCGCCGGCGGGCGAAGGCGACATGGTTCACGTCCATGTTCAGACCCATGCCGATGGCATCCGTGGCGACCAGGTAGTCCACCTCGCCGGCCTGGTAGAGGGGCCACCTGGGCATTGCGGGTTCGTGGACTGAGTGCGCCCAGCACCACGGCGGCCCCGCCCCGCTGGCGGCGGATCGCCTCGGCCAGGCCGTAGACCTCCGCGACCGAGAAGCCGACCACGGCGCTGCGGCGGGGCAGGCGGGTAAGCTTCTTCGCGCCGGTATAGGCAAGGGTCGAGAACCTTGGTCGGCTTTCCACCACCGCCTCGGGCACCAGCCGGCGGATCATCGGACGGACGGTCTCGGCGCCCAGGAACATGGTTTCCGTCCGGCCGCGCGAATGCAGCAGCCGGTCAGTGAAGATGTGGCCACGGTCCGGATCGGCACACAGCTGGATCTCGTCGACCGCCAGGAAATCCACCGGGCGGTCCAACGGCATGGACTCGACCGTACACACGAACCAGCGCGGCCGCGGCGGGATGATCTTCTCCTCGCCGGTGATCAGCGCGACCGTGCCCTTGCCCTTCTCCGCGGCGATGCGGTCGTAGTTTTCCCGCGCCAAAAGCCTCAGCGGAAAGCCGATGATGCCGGAGGCGTGGGCAAACATCCGGTCGATGGCAAGATGGGTCTTGCCGGTGTTCGTCGGGCCCAGGACGGCCCGGACGGTCCGCGACGCACTCATTACGTCAAATGTCGGGTCTCAGGCCCGAAAGGGCAAGAAAAACCGCTCGTTAACCGGAAATCCCCTGGGCCATGACCTGCGACATCCGGCGGGCGAAGCCGGCCGGATCCGGCAGCGGCTCGCCTTCCAGGATCCGGGCCTGGTCCAGCAGTAGATGCGCGGCGTCATGCAGTAGCGGCGGCGTGGCGTCGGCCTGGGCCCGGGCCGCCAGGTCCTTGATCAGTCCGTGCGCCGGGTTGATCTCCAGGATGCGGGCCGAGACGGCGTCGAGCTGCTTGTGCTGGCGCATCATCCGCTCCAGATGCATGTCCATCGCGTTCTCGTCCGCCACCAGACAGACCGCACTGTCGGTCAGGCGGTCGGACATGCGCACGTCCTTCACCGCTTCGCCCAGCGCAGTTTTGAAAGCGCCGATCAGCGTGCTCACGGCGTCATCGGGCGCCTTGTCCTTTTCGCTGGTCTCGTCCTTGGTTTCGTCGGTCTTGATGGCCGAAAGGTCGGCGCCTCCCCGGGTCACGGACTTGAAGGGCTTCTCGTTGTAGAGGCCCACCGCGCTGATCCAGAAATCGTCGACCGGGTCGGTCATGTAGAGGACCTCGACACCCTTCGCCTTGAAGCCCTCTAGCTGCGGCGAGTTCTTGATCGCGTCGATGTCCTCGCCGGTGATGTAATAGACGGCGTCCTGGCCCTCCTTCATGTTGGCGACATAATCGGCCAGCGAAACCAGCCCGTCGGTGCGCGAGGAGCTGAACCGGCACAGCTCCAGGAGCTTTTCCCGCTCCGAGACCGATTCGTAGAGGCCCTCCTTGAGGACCGCGCCGAAATTCTCCCAGAAGGTGGCATAGCCTTCCGGGTCCTTCTCGGCCTTCTTGGTCAGCTCGGTGAGTACCCGCTTGGTGACGCCCGACTTGATCTTGGCCAGCACCGGGTTCGACTGCAGCATCTCGCGGCTGATGTTCAGCGGCAGGTCTTCCGAATCCACCATGCCGCGAATGAAACGCAGCCAGGAGGGCACCAGCTCCTCGCAGTCGTCGGTGATGAACACCCGCTTCACATAGAGCTTCAGGTGTTGCTTGCGGTCGGGATGGAACAGGTCGAACGGCCGCATCGACGGGATGAACAAGAGGCCCGCATATTCGATCACGCCTTCGACGCGAAAATGAAGCTGGTCCCAGGGGTCGTCGAACTGGCCGCTGACGTGGTGGTAGAACTCCTTGTAGTCGTCCTCCTTGACCTCGGATTTGGGCCGCCGCCAGATCGCCGAGGCGGCGTTGAGCTGCTGGGCCTCCTCCTCGCCGGCGCCGGCCAGCGTGATCGGGAAGGCGATATGGTTGGAATACGTGCCGACGATCTGGCGCAGGCGCGCCGGTTCGAGGTATTCCGTCGCGTCCTTCTTCAGGTGCAGCGTGATGGTGGTGCCGACCATGTCGCGGGCGGCCGGCTCGACGGTGAAGGAGCCCTTGCCATCGGATTCCCAGGACCAGGCGGTCTTCTGGCCGGCTCGGCGGCTGACCACGGTCACGTCGTCGGCCACCATGTAGCCCGAATAGAAGCCGACGCCGAACTGGCCGATCAGGCTCACGTCCTTGGATGCGTCGCCGGTCAGCTTGTCCATGAAGGCCGACGTGCCCGACCGGGCGATGGTCCCCAGGTTCTCGGTCAGCTCATTCTTGGACATGCCGATGCCGTTGTCGGCGATGGTGATGGTGCCGGCGTCCTTGTCGACGGAAATCTCGATGCCGAAGGAAGCCTCGCCGTCCAAGAGCTCGGGCTTGGTCAGCGCCTCGTAGCGCAGCCGGTCACAGGCGTCCGCCGCGTTAGAGATCAGTTCGCGCAGGAAGATCTCCTTCTCGCTGTAAAGCGAGTGGGCGACGATATCCAAGAGCCGGCCGACTTCGGCCTGGAAGCGCAGGGTTTCGGCCTTTTCCGCAGTAGCCATTGTTTCAGGTGTCCCCTCGTTGACAACACTTTTGGCCCGGATATGGGCCATTTGTGCCGCCGCGACAAGACCTGAAGAAGTGAATGGCCCTAAGGCCTGGGTGCGGTCGGTCGGGTTGCCAGCCGGAGGCATGCGTCGTGGGATTGCTCCGGGATAATGCGGCGGTTTCGGGCATCTGGTCTCTTTGAGTGGCCCTTCCGGCCGTGCAAAGGACATGGGCGATGTGCTCCGACTGCGGCGATCCTGGAGGGCTTTGCAGACCTGGACGCGCAATCCGTGAACATCTAACCATTTGAAAGACAAAGAGTTCGAGAGGGGAAGACGCGAGATGCCCACGAAGACCTTGATTCCCGTCGACCTGGCGCAACAGGAAGCCGCGCAGGCTGCGCTTGCCCAGGCCCGGAAGCTCGATACCGATGCGGAGATGACGTTGCTGCACGTGATCCCGCGAATACCGGAGTATTACGCAACCAACATCCCCGAAGAGGTTCTCAAGAACCACAGAGACAACGCGGAGAAGGAACTGCGGGAGTTCGCGCAAAAACAAGGCGATGTCGACAAGACGAAGATCGCACTACGGGGCGGGTCCGCGGGGCGGGAGATCCTGAACTACGCGGAAGAGATCAAGGCTGATCTTATCGTGGTCGCGTCACACGACCCCGGCTGGGGGGATTTCCTTATGGGCTCCGTGGCGGCGTTCGTGGTGCGGCATGCCCATTGTTCGGTCCTGGTGGTTCGAACGCCGGGCGGCCAATAAAAGGCACGGCCAGCCGAAGGTCGCGCCCCTGAGTTTCTCGGGCGTGTTGAGCCGTTCAGGCTGAAGACGCCGCTATTCCAGCTGCGCGGACTGCGCATCCACCGCCCGACCCGCGGCACGGCACAGGTTCCGGTGCGGAACGAAATCCACGCTGCCGTTGGGGTCCTTTGTCTGGCTGCAAGCCTTGATCTTGGCGATACTCATCCTCTTCCCGCAAATCGCGCTCTTCCTCGTGCGGTCGGGCGCAACAAAAAGGACATGCGATGCGGACTGCAGGAGTAATCGGCCTGGGCGACATGGGTTCGGGACTTGCCAAGAACCTGATCGCGGCAGGATTTGAGACAACGGGTTTTGACCTGGACGACGGCAGGATGGCCGCGTTTCGGGACTTGGATGGCCGCGCGGCGGTCTCGGCCGCCGAAGTGGGCGTGCATGCCGATGTGGTTTTCGTCATGGTGATGAACGGGGCGCAGGCCCGTGCGGTGATCCTGGGCGACGGCCTGGCCTCGACGATGAAACCGGGCGGCCTTGTGGTGCTGACGGCCACGATCAAGGCGAACGAGGCCCGCGCAATCGCGGCCGACCTGGCGCCGACCGGCATCGCCTTCGTCGACTCGCCGGTCAGCGGCGGTTTTCCCGGTGCCCAGTCGGGAACCCTCACGCTGATGGCGGCGGGGCCCGACGCCGTGCTCGACGACATTGCGCCCCTGCTGCAAGCGGTCGGCAAGACCGTTCACCGGGTCGGCACCGAGCCGGGCATGGGCCAGACCGTGAAGGCGTGCCTGCAGTCGCTGATCGGCTCGATTTTTTCCGCCACGTTCGAGGCCTCGGTCCTGGCGGCGAAGGCGGGCGTCTCTGGCCAGGTGCTGTACGACGTGTTCTCCACGTCCGGGGCCGGCTGCGGCGTTGCCAACACGGCACTGGAGAACATCATCGACCGCAAGTTCGAAGGCACCGGCAGCGGTATTGGCACCATGCACAAGGACCTGACGATCGTGATGGACATGGCCCGCGACCTTGGCGTGCCCCTGTTCACGGCGTCGGTGGCCATGCAATGGTTCGAAGCGGGAAAGACCAAATACCCCGGCGGCGACAACTGGATCGTCACGCGCCTGATCGAAGAGATCGTCGGTGCGGAACTGAAACGATAGAGAAAGGGACGGCCATGAGACTTGGCGTCATCACCGACGGCATCGACCGCGATCTCGCCCATGCGCTGGCGGTCATGGACGAGTTCGGCCTGACCTATGCCGAACTGCAGTTCGTCTGGGACAAGGAGGTTGGTAATCTCGACAAGGACGAACGGCGGCGTGCGCACGAATTGCTGCAGGCGCACAGCAAGAAGGTCTCCAACATCTGCCACCATGTGTTTGCCGGCATGCCGATGTCCACCAAGCCCGGCGATGCGCTGCACACCCAGCACATGGACACGCTCAAGCGCTGCATCGAAGTGGCGCACGAGCTGGATTCTCCCCTGGTCCGCATCCTCACCGGCAAGAAGGAGATGATCCTGTGGGGCCTGCACGGCGCAGAGAAATGGAACGTGGCCAAGGGCGCGTGGGACGCGCTGTTGCCGCTGATCGCGCCCGCGATCGAGCTGGCAAAGTCGGAAGGCGTCACCCTGGTGGTGGAAACCGGAAACGGCACCATGGTGAATTCCAGCTGGACCGCGCGCAAGCTGATCGACGACCTGGATGCCAAAGACGCGTTGAAGGTCCTGTGGGACCCGGCCAACAACTGCTGGGCCCACGAGACCGCCTATCCCGACGGCTACGAGACCATCAGGGACGGCTATCTGGGCCACATGCATATCAAGGACGTCTATGCCGACACGCCCAAGGCAACCTTGGAGGTGCGGCCCATGGGCGAAGGCCAGCTTGGCGACCAGTTTCAGCCCATGGCCGACGCGCTGAGGGCCGACGGCTATGACGGCGTGGTGTCGCTGGAGGCCGTCTATCACCCGGGCGACGGCGATTTCGAGGCCGGCTTCCGGAAGTGCATCGGCCCGTTCAAGGAGCTGTTTGCGTGACCCGGCGCGTCCATAGCCGCTGGAGGGGTAAGTCCTGACCCCGCTGGCGCATTCAACGTCCCGCCAACCCTTCTCTCTCCAGGGAGAGGCGCTTTTCTACCGAAACCCTTCTTCCCCCTCCGCGTGGATCTTGGTCCCGCGTTCCTGGATCTTCTCGGGCGCCTTGTCGACCGGCACGTTGGGCGCCGCGGTTATGTCCCTCACGCGCGCCTGCGGGTTGTTGGCCCAGTGCACGGCGTTTTTCAAGACCGTCTGCACATTGGCGTCGTGATAGGTGGGGTAGGTTTCGTGACCCGGCCGGAAATAGAAGATGCTCCCGGCGCCCCGCCGGTAGGTGAGGCCCGAGCGGAACACCTCGCCGCCCTGGAACCAGCTGATGAAAACGGTCTCCAGCGGTTCCGGCACACCGAATGGCTCGCCGTACATCTCCTCGTTCTCCAGTTCGAAGGAATCGGGCAGCCCGCGGGTGATCGGATGGTTGCGGGAGGTGACCCACAGCCGCTCCCGCTCGCCGGCCTCGCGCCAGGTCAGGTTGCAGGGCGCGCCCATCAGGCGCTTGAAGATCTTCGCGAAATGGGACGAGTGCAGCGCGATCAGCCCCATGCCCGACCAGACATGTTCGGCCACCCGCTCGACCACCGCGTCCTCGACGTCGCCGTGCGCAGCGTGGCCCCACCACAACAGCACGTCCGTCTCGGCCAGCCGCGCTTCGGTCAGTCCGTGCTCGGGCTCCTGCAGGGTCGCGGTCGTCGCGGAGATCCCGTCATCGGCGTTCAGCGCCTCGGCGATGCAGCCATGCATGCCATGGGGATAGATGTCCGCGACCACGGCATTCTTGTGTTCATGCACGTTCTCGCCCCAGACGATGGTGCGGACTGTCATGGCTGGTCTCCCGTTCTTGAGATGACAATCATGCTTTGGGCGGGCCGCTGCTGTCTCGCACTTTCAGCTCTGGCGTGATGGTGACCTCCCGCCGTTCCAGTTCGGCACCCTGAATCACCGAGATCATCATCTCACATGCCGCAGCGCCCCAGCGGCGCCTGGGCAGGCGCACGGTGGTCAGTTCCGGCGTCATGGCGCTGGCATAGGGCATGTCGTCGTACCCGACGATCGAAAAGTCACCGGGAACCGAAAGGCCCCGTTTCAGGAACGTGTGCAACATGCCGATCGCGGTTGCATCATTGTGAACGAAGACCGCGGTCGGACGGTCCGACACGGCAAGCAGTCGGTCGGCAACCAGGCGGCCCTGTTCGATCCCGAGGTCGATCGGAATTGTCAGTTCCTCCGGGATCTCGATGCCGGCCCGCTTCAACGCGCGATTGAAGCCATCGAATCGGCGTTTGATGGAATCGTGGTGCGGTGGGCCGCAGATCTGGGCGAACCTTCGATGGCCCAGCTCCAGTAGATGCTCTGCGGCCATCCGGCCCCCGACATCATTGTCGATACGGACCGTGGGCACATCCATCTCGTCAATGCCATTGCAGGCGACCAGGGGTATGTCGAGCAGGGGCCAGCGGTCCTCGCATTGAAAGAAACCTGCGGGAATTCCGTCAACGTTCCACAACAGACCGTCGGCCTTGTTGGAGGTCAGCATGTCGAAATAGACGCGTTCGCTGGCCGCCTCTTCCGACGTGTCGCCGATCAGAAGAACATAGCCCTTGCTGCGCGCGGCCTGTTCGATCCCTTTGAAGAACTCGGCATAGAAGGCGTTCGTGATGTCTGAGACCAGGACCATGATCGAACGACTGGTGCCGGTCCGAAACTGAACGGCCATCTGGTTGGATCGATAGCCGGTGTCCTTGACGACCGAAAGGACCCGCTCAAGCGTTTCTTTCTTGACGTCCTGCGGTCGCGACAAGGCCCTGGAGACGGTTGCCACGGAAACACCTGCGGTGCGCGCGACGTCGCGCACTGTTGGGCGCCGTCCATGGTTCCGTTTCACGTCTGCCTCCGACGCACGGGATCAGGGCCGGATTGGCCGGCCGTGCTGGTCGAAGCGATGGACTTGGGAGATATCCGGCTTCAATCCCACATCCTGGCCAACCTCGAAGTCGTGCTGGCCGTCAAGCAGCACCGTGACAGGACCCACGTCGGGCACCCGCGCGTACAGAATCGTGTTGTGACCGAGGCGTTCGACCAGAGTGATATGCCCCGACCATCCCTCGCCGTGCATCCCCACCTCGAAGTGTTCGGGCCTGATTCCCACAGTGTCGCCACCCAAGTCGCCAGCGGCTTTTCCCTTGATGAAGTTCATCTTCGGCGATCCGATGAAACCCGCAACGAATTCGGACGCGGGGTTGTTGTAAAGCTCCATCGGCGAGCCGACCTGTTCGACCCGCCCGGCGTTCAGGATCACGATTCGGTCAGCCATCGTCATCGCTTCGACCTGATCATGCGTCACATAGATCATCGTCGTTCGCAGCCGCTGGTGAAGCTCGCCGATCTCAACGCGGGTTTCCGTTCGCAGCGCCGCGTCGAGGTTGGACAAGGGTTCGTCGAGAAGGAAGACGCGCGGATTGCGGACGATGGCCCGCCCGATGGCGACGCGTTGGCGCTGGCCGCCGGAAAGCTGGCCCGGCTTGCGGTCCAGAAGCCCCTCCAACTTCAGGGTAACGGCCGCGGCCTGCACCTTTTCCTTGATTTCCGCCTTCGGCCGACGCGCGAGGCTGAGGCTGAAGCCCATGTTTTCCGCGACGGTCATCTGCGGGTAGAGCGCATAGGACTGGAATACCATGGCGATGTTGCGCTGCTTGGGCGACAGCCTGTTGCTGAATTGCCCGTCGATGTAAAGCTCGCCGCCGGTAATGTCCTCAAGCCCGGCGATCATCCGCAACAACGTTGATTTTCCGCAGCCGGACGGACCGACAAAGACCACGAATTCGCCGTCCTCAATTGTCAGGTTGATGTCATGCAGAACGTGGGTCTCGTCATATCTCTTCGAGAGGTTTCTGAGCTCAAGACCGGCCATTGTCGTCTCCAGTTCTCCTGCGGTCGCTTAGGCGGTGTGTTGCGCCCGCACCAGCGGCGCTCCGAGAATTCGCTGGATACTGTCGGGGTTCGCGGCTTGCAGTGAACGCCCCGTTCGACCTGCCAGGATGTTCTCGATATCGGAAACGATCATGTCTCCGATGGGATGACGGCCGCCCTCCACGGCGGCGGCGCGATGGGGTGATAGGATCACGTTGGGCGCGGTTCGAATCGGATCGTCGGCGGCAACAGGTTCTGACGGAAAGACATCGATTGCGACGCGAATCTTCCCATCTGCCGCCGCCCGAAGAAGGGCATCGAGGTCCACCAGGTGCGAACGGATGATCACAACGACCAGCGTGCCGGCCTGCATCCGGTCGATTTCGCGTTGGCCGATGAGCTTCCAGTTTTCGTCGGTCGGTGAGGCCGCAACCACCAGGCACCGGCTGTGCGAGACCAGCGTGTCGAGGTCGCACAGCTGAACACCGTCTTGGGCCAGGTCCTGCTGATCGAGCCAGGGATCGAAGGCGCGAACGGTTGGGGCGAAGGAGGCCAGGAGCCTGTGGCACTCCCGCGCAATCATGCCATAGCCGACGAATCCGATGTTCTGGCGGTACAGTGTGAAGTCTGTCGCCGGATTGTCGGCCAACCAGTGTTCGGTTCCGTTTCGGAACCCTTCGTGCTCCTGCACCAGACCGCGACCCCCGGCGATCATCATGCCAAGCGTCACCTCGGCAACGGAATACCGGAATCCGGGCGCGCAGGAGAGCACCTCGATCCCGTGTTCGAAGCAGCCCTGGTAGTCGAGCCCTACCTGGAATGTGCCGGAGACTTCGATCACCGCTTTGAGGTTCTTCGCCCGGCGAATGTCGTCGCCGTCCAACGTTGGTTTGGCGGCGACGAGGAAAGCCATGTCTGCGATGTGGTCCCGCAGGCGGTCGGTCAGCATCGGCCTGTTCTCGCCGCCGACAACATCGCAGAGTTCGCACAACGCTTCGAACCTCTCGGCGCTGAACAGTTCCTCGCGCTTGCGGAAGTGCTGGTCCATGATCAGTTTCGGTTTCATGGCTTCCCTACTTGACTGCGCCCGCGGTCATGCCGCGCACGAAGTGCCGCTGGAAGAACAGGAACAGAAGGACCACGGGCACCGCCATGACGACCGTCCCGGCCGAAAGACCCGAGATGTCGCGCGTCTGGGCACCCTGGAAGTTCAACAGCCCGACCGACAGCGTTCGCATGCCTTCGCTGGGCAGCAGCAACAGGCGCAGCAGAAGGTCGTTCCAGCTCCACAGGAACTCCAGGAGCCCCGTCGTGATAATCGCGGGAACCGAGACCGGCATGACCACGCGCCGGCAGATCTGGAACTCGTTCGCGCCGTCGATCCGGGCGGCTTCGTGCAGCGCCTTGGGGATGCTGACGAAATAGGACGAGAACATAAAGACGAAGACCGGCAGGGCCAGCGCCAGATCCGGGAAGATCACGCCCAGATGCGTGTTGATCAGACCGACGGACCGAATGGTCGTATAGAGAGGCAGGATGATGACTGTCACCGGGATCATCAGGCCGACCACGAACAGGATCTGGAGAACCAGCTTTCCGCGGAACTTCATGAAAACCAACGCGTAAGCCGTCAATGACGCAAGCACGATCATGACGAAGGCATCGACGGTCGAGATCAGAACCGTGTTCAGGAAGTACCGGCGAAAACCGCCCTCGTTCCAGACGCGCTCGAAGTGCTGGAACGTGATGTCGATGGGAGGCAGCCAAGCCGGCCGCACCAACTCGGCCGGCGGCTTGAGCGACGCGAACAGCGTCATGACGGATGGCGCGCTGACCAGAATGGCGATGACGGCCAGGACTGTGAACAGGAAGAGCCGCGCGAACATGGTCACTCGTCCTCCCGTGTCTGGATCTTCAGGTAGATCAGGGTGGCCAGACTGACGATGACCAGCAGCGCAACGCCGATCGCGGCGCCGTAGCCGTACTGGTTCTCGAGCGCCCCGCGCTTGTACATGTAGGTCGACAGTATCTCGCTGAACCGGATCGGGCCGCCTTGCGTGGTTGCCCAGATCAGATCGAACGCCTTGAACGCCGCGGTCAGTGTCAGGATGAAATCGACCGCCGTAATTGGACGAAGCGCTGGCAGCGTGACGTATCGGAATGACTGCAGGGTGGTTGCGCCGTCGATCCTGGCAGCGTCATAGAGGTCTTCGCTGACCGACTGCAGGCCCGCCAGGAAGATGATGACACTCAGCCCGATCGTCGACCAGGAATGGGCAAACGCCAGCGCAAAAAGCACAACGCTCGGATCCCCAAGCCAGGGCCTTGCCAGCGCGTCCAGTCCGATGCCCTTCAGGGCCGCATTGATCACGCCGTCGGGCTGATACATCCAGCGCCAGATCGTCGCGACTGCAATCGGCGAAATGACGACCGGCAGAACGATCAGCGTCTGCAACAACAGCCGCAGGCGCCAGACGCGGGACAGCATGGCGGCAATCACAAGCCCAAGGCCCACGTTGATCACGACGATCACCGCTGACCAGGCGAACGTATTCCGGAATGCTTCCCAGAAGATCCGGTCGGAGAACATCCGCACATAGTTGTCGAGCCCGATCCAGGTCTTGACCGGGTTGATGCCGTCCCACTTGTGCAGCGAAAATCCGACAACTGAAATCGTCGGGTAGATTGCGAAGAAGAGATAGACCGCCAGGGTAGGCCCCAGGAAGACCAGCAACGGTGCGTATGCGGTCAGAAAGGCGCGCAGCTTTTCTCCCGTCGTCTCTTCAATAGGTTCGCTGTTGGCCGAAGGTGTCACCGGTGGTTCCTCGCGGCGGGTCTTGGGCAGGGAAGCGCTCCGGGGGGACATGTCCCCCCGGAAGGCCTTCGGGATTTATTCTGCCGCGACCGACAGGCAGCCGGGGGCGAGGATCGTGCCCTCGTCCTTGGCGATCTGCCATTCCCGTTGCAGTTCTTCGGTGAATTCCTCAGGAGTCATGACACCCAGCAGCAGCGCCTGCAGGCCGTCATAGGATGCGGTCGTCAGGTTGCCGGGGGTGATGGTGTCGAGAAACGCCGGCACGGTACCGTTGCCACGGTACATGTCCGCGCTCTTGCCGAGATCCTGGTTGAGTTGCGGGATGTCGGCCTTGGCCAGCGCGTCGTCCAACGGACCCACGGGAACGGCACCGCCACTGAGAAGCTCCGCCCTGCCATCGGTCGAGAAGAACGTCCGGTTCATGAACGCCGCCGCGATCTCCTTGTGTTCCGAATTCGCCCGGATGTACCAGCCGTTGCCGATCGATTCGGTCGGATAGATCTTTTGACCCTCCTCCAATGGCGGCACCTGGAAGACGCTGTAGTCCGGGGCGCGGTCCCCAACGACCTCAAGCCCGCCCGGGATAACCCATAGGCCCGTAAAGGTCATCGGGATATCGCCGGCCCAGAAGCGGTCCATCAATTCGGCATAGTTGATGGCGACCGGATTGGGACCGAACCATCCTTTTTGCGCCATCTCCTGCAGGCGGGCGCTCGCCTTCACGAACGGTTCGTCGCTCCATTTGCCGTCGGCGAACATGACGTTTGCGATGCCTTCGGGACCAGCATAGCGGCCGAACAACATCGACTGCCAGTGAGAGGTGGGCCACTTGTCGGCGGCGCCCAGGCCGATCGGCGTGTCGTACCCTGCAGCTTTCAGTTTCTCAACCGCGGCCTCCAGGTCAGCCCAGGATGCGGGAACGGAAATGCCGTGCTCTGCGAAGACCGCCTTGTTGTAGAACATCGCGGTTGTCTCGACCTCGTTGCCCAAGGCCCAGAGCTTGCCGTCCTTCGAGGTCTGGTTGATGACTCCCGCCGGTATGGTCTTGCCCCAGTCGTATTTCTCGAAATACGGGGTCAGATCCGCCACCAGTCCACCGGCGATGATGGCTGCCGGCTGACCTGGCCCGGTCCCGAACATAAACAGGTCCGGCCCCTCGCCAGCGGACAAAGCCGGGATCAGCGCGGGGTTGAACAGGTCGGACGGCGTCTTGACCATGTTGATCTTGACGCCGGGGTTCTCGGCGTTGAATTGCTCCGCCAGGGTGTCATAGACCGTGGCCTGACCCGGCTCGGCCCCGATCCAGACGACCACTTCGGTTTGTGCGAAGGCCGGCACCGAAACTGCGAGTCCGGCCAGGGCCGCCACGCAACTTTTAGTTAGATAATGCATATGTCTCCTCCCGTGCTGTGCGCGTCAAATCGATCGAAACCGCAGCGCTGCAGGAAATGTAACCGGTTTCAGAAACTATGTAAACGGTTACGGTTTCCGAATGGGCGGCAGGTTCTTTGAAACGACGGATTCTGCCGAAGCTCAGTGAGCCGCGATGAAGTCGCCGATCGCCGCGATCAGCGCGTCGGGCGCCTGCAGATGGGGGCTGTGGCCGCAGTCGGGAATGATCAGCGGCGTTGCCGCGCCGCCATAGCCGCGGCAGATCGCCTCCACATGCGCCTCGGTGGCGTATTCGTCGCGGGCTCCCTGGACGATCAGCCCGGGACAGGCGATCTGCGGCAGGCACTCTTCGATGTTCCAGTGGGTGAAGGCGGGCAGCTGCCAGGTGTCGGCCCAGGCATGGAAGATCTGCCGGGTCTTGGTGCCGTGGTACTTGGTGAGCCGTTCGGGAATGTCGGTGGTGTTCCAGGCATGCACCGCCTCTCGGATCCCGGCCAGGGTGACCGTCTCCACGTGCACGTGCGCGGCGACGGTCACGATGGCGGTGGGGCGGTGCCGGCTGGCATAGAGCAGCGCGATCGAGCCGCCGTCCGAATGGCCCACCAGCACCGGCGCCTCGATGCCTTCGGCGTCCAGCACCTGCACCAGCTCCTCGAAGGCATAGCGGTGCAGATAGTCGGTTCCCCGCGGTTCCTTCAACGGGCCCGACCCGCCATAGCCAAGCCGGTCATAGGCGAAGACGCGCCGGCCGGTGGCCGTGGCCAGCGCCGCCGGGAAGCGTTTCCACATGGCGATGCAGCCCAGCCCCTCGTGCAGCAACACCAGCGGCGGCCGGTCGGGCACCTCGCGGGCCGGCACCCACCACTGCGCCGCAAGCCCGTCGCCGCCGACCGTCAGCGATCTTGTCTCCACGGAAACCGACTGGTCCATTGCAACTCCCTGCCCTTTTGGCGGCAGAAGTTACCCGCAGGCCGTTGACCCGTCCATCGGTTGCATGGACGCACAAGAGGTTGCGCTTGACCTCGATCCGGAACATGGTTACGCCAAACCTCCACATGGCCGCGCCACCGCTTGTGGGAGGGCGGGTCGGAAAAAAAGAAAAGGTCTCGGGACGTCAACGCGTTAGACGCGGCCACCGGACCCGCGACAGGGATGGAAGCGTGAACATGGGCGAGACGGCGCCGCTCCTGGATGTGCAGAACGTTTCGGTGCGCTTCGGCGGCGTGCGGGCCCTGAGCGACGTCAGTTTCCAGGTCAGCCAGGGCGAGATCTTCTCCATCATCGGGCCGAACGGGGCCGGCAAGACGTCGATGCTGAACTGCATCTCCGGCCGCTACAAGCCGACCGACGGCGAGATCTTCTTCCGCGGCGGAAGCCTGGCCAAACGGTCGGTCAACGACCGGGCCGACCTCGGCATCGGACGCACCTTCCAGAACCTCGCCCTGTTCGGGCACATGACCGTGCTGGACAACATCATGGTCGGCCGCCATCACCTCTTGAAGAACAACTTCCTGACCGGGGCGCTCTACTGGCTGGGCGGCGCCCAGAAGGAGGAACTGGCGCACCGGCTTGAAGTCGAGGAGATCATCGACTTTCTGGAGATCCAGCCGGTCCGCAATGCCGTGGCGGGCACCCTGTCCTATGGGTTGCGCAAGCGGGTGGAACTGGCCCGCGCGGTGGCTCTGAAGCCCGACTTGTTGCTGCTGGACGAGCCGATGGCGGGCATGAACCTGGAAGAGAAGGAGGACATGGCCCGCTTCGTCATGGACCTGAACGCCGAGTGGGGCATGACCGTCATCATGATCGAGCACGACATGGGGGTCGTGATGGACATCTCAGATCGGGTCATGGTGCTGGATTTCGGCAAGCGCATCGCCGAGGGACTGCCGCACGAGGTCATGGCGAACGAGCACGTCAAGGCCGCCTATCTGGGCGAGGAGGACGCGGCCCTCTTGGATGAAGAGGACACGGGCGCGCCGCCGCCGACGGAGGCCGTGGCATGAGGCCGATGGAACTGCCCGACCTGGGCACGTTGGACACGCTTCCCAAAGTGCTGGCCCACAATGCGGCACGGAACGGCGGCGACATCGCGCTGCGCGAGAAGGAATTCGGGATCTGGAAGGAATACAGCTGGGCCGACTACCAGGACCGGGTGCGCCGGATCGCGCTGGGACTTGCCGAGCTGGGGGTCGGCCACGGCGACGTGGTCGTCCTGATCGGCGACAACCGGCCCGCCTGGGTCTTCGCCGAGGTCGCCGCCCAGGCCTGCCGGGCCATGAGCCTGGGCGTCTACCGCGACGCCCTGGAGCAAGAGGTCGCCTATCTGGTCGACTACGCCAAAGGGAAGATCGTGATCGCCGAGGACGAGGAGCAGGTCGACAAGATCCTCAACCTGGGCGACGAGGTCGCATCGGTCGAGAAGGTGATCTACGACGACACGCGAGGCATGCGGAAATATGAAGACCCGCGGCTGATGACCCTGGCCGATCTGGAAGCGGCCGGCGCCGCGGTGCTGGCGGTGCGGGCGGACGCCTACGACACGCTGATCGCCCAGGGCCAGAGCGACGACACCGCCATCCTGTGCACCACCTCCGGCACCACCGCCAACCCGAAGCTTGCGATGCTGTCGCACAAGGCGTTCCTCAACCACTGCGCCAGCTACCTGAAGTCGGACCCGAAGGGCGCGGACGACGAATACGTCTCGACCCTGCCGTTGCCCTGGATCATGGAGCAGGTTTACGCGGTGGGCTGGTCGCTGGTGGCCCGGATGCGGGTCAACTTCCCGGAAGAGGCCGACACGGCGATGCACGACTTCCGGGAAATCGGCCCGACCTTCGCCTTGTTCGCACCGCGGCTGTGGGAGCAGGTGGCGGCCGACGTGCGGGCCCGGATCATGGATGCCTCGCCCGTGAAGCAGAAGCTCTACGAGGTCGGCATGAAGATGGGGTTGGATGCCCTGGACAAGGGCGAACGATCCCGCCTTGCAGACGTGCTCCTGATGAGTGCGCTGAAGGACCGGCTGGGGTTCACCAACCTGCGCTCCGCCGCCACGGGCGGTTCGGCGCTGGGCCCCGATACCTTCCGGTTTTTCATGGCGATGGGCGTGCCCATGCGACAGCTTTACGGGCAGACCGAACTCCTGGGCGCCTACACGATCCACACGGCCGACGACGTGGATTTCGACAGCGTCGGCTTCGCCTTCGAAGGCGTGGAGATGAAGATCGAGAACCCCGACCCCGAAGGCGTCGGCGAGATCGTCACCCGCCATCCCAACATGATGACCGGTTACTACAGGAACGAAGACGAGACGAAGGCCGCCTTCGACCAGGAGGGCTGGCTGCACACCGGCGATGCGGGCTTCATCAACGACCGGGGCCACCTGGTGGTGATCGACCGGATCAAGGACCTGGCCACCACCTCGAAGGGCATCAAGTTCTCGCCGCAGTTCATCGAAAACAAACTCAAATTCTCGCCCTACATCGCCGAGGCGGTGATCCTGGGCGCCGACCGGCCGCACCTGGCGGCGATCATCTGCATCCGCTATTCGATCCTGTCCAAGTGGGCGGAGAAGAACCGGATCGCGTTCACCACCTATTCCGACCTGTCGGCGCGGCCGGAGATCTACGAGATGATCCGCACGGAGGTCGAGCAGGTGAACCGGACCCTGCCCGAGGCGCAGCGGATCCGGAAGTTCCTGCTGCTTTACAAGGAGCTGGATGCCGACGACGGCGAGCTGACCCGGACCCGGAAGGTGCGGCGCGGCGTGATCGCGGAGAAATACGCCGACATCATCGACACGCTTTATTCCGACCGGGACTCGGTCGACATCGACACGGTGATCCACTTCCAGGACGGCAGCCGCCAGCGCGTCGTCACCACGTTGAAGGTGGTGGAACTGGCGACGGCGGACGAGGCCGTGCCCTTGGCGGCGGAATAAAGGGGGCGCGGCAGTGAATTTCGAACTTCTGTTCCAGCTTGTCCTGAACGGCATCATCGTCGGCACGCTCTACGGCGTCGTCGCGATGTGTTTCGTGCTGATCTACAAGTCCACCGAAGTGGTCAACTTCGCCCAGGGCGAGTTCCTGCTGGTCGGAGCCTGGGCCTGCTGGTGGCTGCTGACCACCTTCGAGCTGGGCTTCGTGCTGGGCTTCATCGTAACCCTGTTGTTCATGATGGTGTTCGGGATCCTGATCCAGGTGGTCGTGCTGCGCCCGCTGATTGGCGAGCCGGTCATTTCCGTCATCATGGTCACCATCGGGCTGTCGATCTTCTTCCAGGCGGCCATGAACTGGATGTTCGGCGTCTTCGTGCAGCCATTCCCCAGGGTGTTCGAGGCCGATGCGGTCTCCATCCTCGGGCTGAACGTGCAGCCGGTCTATGTGATGAGCCTGGCGATCTCGCTGGTCGTGATGGTGCTGTTCGCCTGGTTCTTTAAGTTCTCGCGCATGGGGCTTGCCATGCGGGCGACCGCCTTCGACCAGCAGGTGGCGCAGAGCCTGGGCATCTCGGTCAAGCAGGTGTTCGCCATCTCCTGGGCGATATCGGCCATGGTCTCGGCGCTGGCCGGCGTGGTCATGGGCATCGTCAACGGAGTCTCTTCGGCGCTTTCCTTCATCGGGATCAAGGTGTTCCCGGCGGTGATCCTGGGCGGGCTCGATTCGATCATCGGCGCCGTGGTCGGCGGCCTGATCATCGGGGTCCTGGAGAACGTGGCCGAGTTCGCCGACGGCCAGTACCTGCACTGGGGCAACATGTACACGATCGCGCCGTTCTACATCCTGATCATCATCCTGATGGTCAAGCCCTACGGCCTGTTCGGCACCGAAGAGATCGAACGGGTCTGAGCGCAATGTCGGTTGCTTCCCCCAACCCGTGCGGCGATTTTCGGACCAACTACCGGACCGACACGACCATCTTCCAGACCCGCTGGTCGTTCTATTTCTGCCTGGCCGGCATCGCGCTGGCGGCGGCCAGCCCGCTGTTCCTGGACGGGTATTACCTGACCCTGATGATCCAGATCGGGTATCTGGGGATCGCCGCGCTGGGACTGAACATCCTGGTCGGCTTCACCGGCCAGATCAGCCTGGGCCACAGCGCCTTCTTCGGCTTCGGCGCTTTCGCCTCGGCCTGGATCAATACCAGCACCGGGATTCCGGTGTTCTTTTCGATCCCGCTGGCGGGCGTGCTGACCACGGCGGTGGGCATGATCTTCGGCGTGCCGGCCTCGCGCATCAAGGGCCTCTACCTGGCGATCGCGACTCTGGCCTCGCAGTTCATCCTGCAGGACTTCTTCGCCCGGGCCGAATGGTTCACGGGCGGCGCCGCGGGCGCGCTGGCCGAGCCGTTCTCGATCTTTGGCTTCGTGTTCGATACCGACGAACGGTTCCTGTACGTGGTGCTGGTCTATGTGATCGTCATGTATGTGGGCGCTGCCAACCTGATGCGCAGCCGCGACGGCCGGGCGTTGGTGGCGGTCCGCGACCACTACCTGTCGGCCGAGATGATGGGCATCAATCTGGCAAAGTACCGGATTCTGTCCTTCGGCATCTCCAGCTTCTATGCCGGCGTTGGCGGCGCGCTGTTCGCCCACTACCTGCAATACGTTTCGGTCGAGGGCTTCGACATCCTGCTGTCGATCCAGTTCCTGGGCATGATCATCATCGGCGGGCTGGGATCGATCATGGGCAGCCTGATGGGGTCCGCCTTCATGATCCTGCTGCCAGAGGTGATGGAAGGCGCCATGGCGATGGTCGCACAGAAGAGCTGGGGCAACATCCCGGCCCTTCTGGAAGGCTTGCCCTACCTCAAGGAGATGGCAGTCGGCCTCGCGATCATCCTGTTCCTGATTTTCGAGCCCAACGGGCTCGCCCACCGGTGGCGGCTGATCAAAGCTTACTGGAAACTCTATCCGTTTTCGTACTGAGGCGGTGGAGATCGACCGGCATGCGGTGCAAAAAGACCTCAAACGGGAGGCATACCAACTCAGTGGAGGAGCGATTTAATGCGTAAGACGTTTACTGTCCTGGCGGCCCTGACCGCCGCACTGGCCGGCCCGGCCGCCGCCCAGGAGTACATCCCGGTCGGCAACCTGGTCGACTTCACCGGCCGCACGGCCGTGGTCGGCAAGGAGTACGGCCAGGCCAAGATCGACGCGATGAACTGGATCAACGAGAACGGCGGCATCAACGGCAAGCTGCTGGACTTCGACACCGTCGACTACTCCTACATCGTGCCGCGGGCTCTGGCGACCTACAAGAAGTGGAAGTCGCGCAACAACGTGGTTGCGATCCAGGGCTGGGGCACCGGCGATACGGAGGCACTGATCTCCTTCGTTGCCAAGGACGAGATCCCCTACTTCTCGGCTTCCTATTCGGGCCATCTGACGGACCCGACCGGCGCAAACCCCAACACTAAAAAGCCTGCGCCCTATAACTTCTTCTACGGGCCCAGCTATTCCGACGGCGCCCGCGGCCTGATCCAGTGGGCCGCTGAAGATGCCAAGGCGCGCGGCATCGCCAATCCGAAATACGTCCACATGGGCGACAACCATCCCTATCCGAACGCGCCCAAGGCGTCCGGCGAGGAATATGCCCGCGAACTGGGCTTCGAGGTCCTGCCGGCGATCCAGTATTCGCTGGCCCCGGCCGACTTCAAGGCGCAATGCCTGAGCCTCAAGGAATCGGGTGCCAACTACGCCTTCCTGGCCAACACGTCGGGCTCGAACATCTCGCTGTTGAAGTCGTGCCAGACCGTCGGCGTCGACGTCCAGTTCGTGGCCAACATCTGGGGCTATGACGAGAACGTCATGAAGGCGGCCGGCGATGCGGCCGACGGCGTCGTCTGGGTGATGGGCGCGGCCAAGTGGGGCGATGACGTGCCGGGCATGACCCGCATCAACGAGGTCTCGGCGATGTCCGATCCCCAGGGCAAGGCATACCGGGCGGTCCATTACCTGCGCGGCGTCTGCTCGGTGTTCTTCATGAAGGAGGCGATGGAAGCGGCCGACAAGATGGACGGCGGGATCAACGGCCCCAACCTGAAGGCGGCGATGTATGCCAAGACCGACTGGGTCCCGGCGGGACTGGAAGGCGTCTGCCTGCCGGCGACCTGGACCGAGACGGACCATCGCGGCATCAACAAGGTGTTCGTCTATCGCGGCATGACCGCGGGCGGTGCCCAGGACATGGAGCAGGTCTTCGTGGCCGAAGTGCCCCGCAAGGCGGAGTGGCTGGGCCAGTAGGGCCCGCGCGGCTGGCCGGCGCCGAAACACCGGCGCCGGCCGTTCCGCAGCCGATGGCGTAGGAGAGTTCGATGGCGGATGCGGTGCCCCAGGCCGCCAGCGCGGCAGGCGAAGCCGTCCTGGCGGTGAACAACGTCGAGGTCGTCTACAACGACGTCATCCTCGTGTTGAGAGGCATGAGCCTGGAGGCGCGCGCGGGCGAGATCACCGCCCTCTTGGGCGGCAACGGCGCCGGCAAGTCAACCACGCTCAAGGCGATCTCGGGCCTGTTGGCCAGCGAGGACGGCGAGGTCACCCGGGGCAGCATCCATTTCATGGGCGAGGACATCACCCATCTCAGCCCCGAAGCCATCGTCCGGCGCGGCATCTTCCAGGTGATGGAAGGCCGCCGCATCGTCCAGGATATGACGGTCATTGAAAACCTGTGCCTGGGCGCGTTCACCCGCAAGGACAAGAAGGTCCGCGACGACATCGACATGGTCTACAGCTATTTCCCGCGCCTGCGCGAACGGATCGGGCTGGCGGGGTATCTTTCCGGCGGCGAACAGCAGATGCTGGCGATCGGCCGGGCGCTGATGGCGCAGCCCAGGCTGATCCTGATGGACGAGCCGTCGATGGGGCTGTCGCCGCTGTTGGTGAAGGAGGTGTTTTCCATCATCAAGCGCCTGAACGAGGACCTGGGCATTTCCATCCTGCTGGTCGAGCAGAACGCGAACATGGCGCTGCGATCCGCGTCCAATGGCTATATCATGGAACAGGGCAAGATCGTGCTGGACGGCCCGGCCGGCGAGTTGATGCAGAACGAGGACGTCAAGGAGTTCTACCTGGGCGGCAGCGGCGGCGAAGAGCGGCGCAGCTTCCGCAACATCAAATCCTACAAGCGGCGCAAGCGATGGCTGTAGTCGGCGCCTGCGGGGGGCGGATGGCAGAGCATTACGACAGACGCGAAACCCAGTACCCGGACGCCCGCGAAGCGGCGTTGCTGGCCGCCCTGCCGAAACAGATCGCCCATGCCCGGGCAAACGCCAGTTTCTATGCGGGACTGTTGCGCGAGGTCGCATCGGAAGACGTGACCGATCGCGCTGCGCTGGCGGCGCTGCCGGTGACCCGCAAGTCCAAGCTGATCGAGACCCAGACCTGCAACCCGCCCTTTGGCGGCCTGACGGCCGAGCCCTTGGACAAGCTGGCGCGGGTGTTCCTGTCGGCGGGCCCGATCGCCGATCCGGAAGCCTTCGGGCAGGACTGGTGGCGCATGTGCCGCGCCCTGTTCGCGGCCGGATTTCGCGAGGGCGAACTCGTGCACAACTGCTTCGCTTACCATTTCACCCCGGCGGGCGCGATGTTCGAAAACGGTGCGCACGCGGTGGGCTGCGTCGTCTTCCCGGGCGGGACCGGCCAGACCGAGGCCCAGGTCGGTGCGATGCGCCAGTTCCGTGCCAATGGCTATATCGGGACGCCCGATTTCCTGAAAGTCATCCTGGAAAAGGCTGACGAGATGGGCGTCGACCTGCCGTCGCTGCGCAAGGCGCTGGTGTCCGGCGGGCCGCTGTTTCCGTCCCTGCGTGAATTCTACGACCAGCGCGACATCTCGGTCCTGGAGTGTTACGGCACGGCGGACCTCGGTTTGATCGCCTACGAGTCCGAGGCTCGCGAGGGTCTGATCCTGGACGAGGACGTGATCGTCGAGATCGTCCGCCCCGGCACCGGCGACCCGGTGGCGCCGGGCGAGGTGGGCGAGGTTCTGGTCACGACCTTCAACAAGGCCTATCCGCTGATCCGGTTCGCGACCGGGGATCTCTCCGCAGTGGTGGAGGGCCTCAGCCCCTGTGGTCGCACCGCACCGCGGATCAAGGGCTGGATGGGGCGCGCCGACCAGACCACCAAGGTCAAGGGCATGTTCGTGCATCCCGAACAGGTTGCCGCGGTGCTGAAGCAGCACCCCGAAATCCTGAGGGCGCGGCTGGTGGTGACACTGCACGACGGTGCTGACGCCATGGTGCTGAAGTGCGAAAGCGGCGCGGATGTGGACCGGACGGCGGTCGCGGAGACGCTGCACGTGCAGTGCAAACTTCGCGGTGAGGTGGAACTGGTGGCGCCGGGGTCCCTGCCGAACGACGGCAAGGTCATCGAAGACGCCCGCGAGATCGCCTGACCGGGCGGCACGAAGATGGGCATTTCGGCCGAAGACCAGCATGTCATCAGCGACTGGCTGGCCGAACAGGCCCTGATGGTGAACACCGTTCCGGAGATCGTCGCCGGCCTGGGCCCGCGGCTGATCGAGGCGGGTCTGCCGGTCGTGCGCTGCGTCATCGCGATGCGGGTCCTGCATCCGAACTATGCGGCCGAAACCTTCGTCTGGACGCCCGACGGGGGCATTGAACATGACCGGGTCGAACCGGAAAGGGCCGAGAACAATCCCGTCTATTTCAGAAGCCCGATCCGCGCCGCCGTGGAGAGCCCCGGCGAGCCGCTGCGCCGCAAGCTGACGGGACCCGATGCGGTTCTGGATTTCCCGATCCTGGAAGACCTCGCCGCGGCGGGTGGCACCGACTACTACATCAGGATCACCCCGTTCCGCACCTTCGGGCCGCCGGAGGAGGTGCAGGGAATGGTCACGACCTGGTTGAGCGATGCGCCGGACGGCTTTTCCGACGACGACATCGCCGCCATCGAACATTTGACGCAGCGCCTGGCAGTGGTGGTCAAGGGCGCCATCGTTCACCAGATCGCGCGCGATGCGCTGGTCACCTATCTGGGGGCGGATGCGGGGCTGCGTGTGCTTGACGGCGAGATCCACCGCGGCGATGCGACCACGATCCGCGCGGTCCTCCTGTATGCCGACCTGCGCGGTTTCACGGCGCTGGCCGACAGGCTGCCGCGGGAGGACCTGATTGCGATGTTGGGGGTTTATTTCGACGCGCTGGTGGCGCCGGTGCAGGAACGGGGCGGCCAGGTTCTGAAATTCATGGGCGACGGCTTGCTAGCAACCTTCGACCTGGCTGGCGCCGATCCGGCCTCGTGCTGTGCCAATGCGATCGCAGCGGCGCGGACAGCGTTGGATACCGTGGTTGAGATCAACACCGAACGCGAGGCCGCGGGGCTTGCGAACACCCAGATGGACGTGGTCCTGCACATGGGCGACGTCATGTACGGCAATGTGGGGTCGGAAAGCCGGCTCGACTTCACGGTCATCGGCCCCGCCGTCAACGAGGCGGCGCGGATCGAAGCCCTGTGCGGGCCGCTGGGCACCTATCTGGTTGTCTCCGAAGCGGTGGCTGACACGCTGGACCCGGCGGACCGGGACCGGCTGGAATCGCTCGGTGCGCATGCCTTGCGCGGCGTGCCGGAGCCGCGGCGGCTCTATACCCTGGCAAAGGGATAAAAAGAACGGGTGTCCCGGACGCCAGCGGCGAAACGGTTAACGCAAGCGATTGTCATCACGTGAAACCGCCGTACGCGCGCCGGGACTATGGTTAACACGTGCCCCAAAAAAGCCCTATTTCGGCCCCTGCAAAACCACGCTGCGATCTCCATATCTTAACTTCCTGAGACCTCCCCTCTCAGTTGGGGCTCCCTAGCGGGCCTCAAGCTCGGCCCTGACCAGGCCGTTTAAGGCGGCCGCCGGTAATCCCCCCATCGGCCGCCGCCGCTCTTGCCGCCCGGCCGCGCTTGCGCGCCGCGTGCGTCCTGATACAGTCGCGCAGCATTTCGTCTTCATTTCCCGGTTCAGCGTTTCCGATCCTTCATGGGCTGCACAGTCACCGCTCGAGACCTCGCCTGCGTGCGCGGCGGCACGCTGGTTTTCGAGAAACTCTCCTTCTCCATGAGTTCCGGCGATGCCCTGGTCCTGACCGGCCCGAACGGCAGCGGCAAGTCCAGCCTGCTGAGGGTGCTGGCCGGGTTCATCGATCCGGTCGAGGGCAGCCTCGAGCTTGACGTTGACGGCACCGGCGAGGAACCGGGGATCGCCTATGTGGGCCATCTGGATGCGGTGAAACCCAGCCTGACGGCCGAGGAGAACATCGCCTTCTGGGCCGAGCTTTGCGGCCGGTCGTCGGCGGGCGCCGAGGCGATGAAGACGTTGCGTCTGGATCCCCTGTCGGAGGTCCATGGCCGCGCGCTTTCGGCCGGGCAGAAGCGACGCACGGCACTGGCCCGCCTGCTGGTCAGCGGTGCCCCACTCTGGCTTATGGACGAGCCCGAATCCGGCCTAGACAAGCGATCGGTCCAGGACCTGGTCGGGATGATCGAAGCCCATCGCGCGGCAGGCGGCATGGTGGTGCTTTCGACCCATGGCAACCTGCCGCTGGACGCGCCCAAGTCACTGGCGCTGGGGGGCGGCAGGTGAGGGCTTTTCTGGACCTCGTCGGCCGCGACCTGCGCCTGGCGCTCAGGCAGATTGCCGACGTCACCCTGGCGCTGGCGTTCTTTCTGATCGCCGCCGCCCTGTTCCCCCTGGGCGTGGGCCCCGAGCCGCAGACCCTGGCCCGCATCGCGCCCGGGGTGGTGTGGGTGCTGGCCCTGTTGGCGGTCCTGCTGTCGCTGGACCGGCTGTTCCAGCAGGACTACGAGGACGGCAGCCTGGACCTGTTGCTGCTGGCGCCGGCGCCGATCTGGCTGTTGGTCCTGGCCAAGGTGCTGGCCCACTGGATCACCACCGGCCTGCCGGTGCTGATTCTGGCGCCGGTGATCGCGGTCATGCTGAACATGCCGCCCGAAGGCATGGTCGCGCTTTTGGCCAGCCTGGCGATCGGAACGCCTGTCATGAACCTGATCGGCGCCGTGGGCGCGGCCCTGATCCTCGGCGCACGGCGGGCGGGCGTCCTGCTGGCCGTGCTGGTGTTGCCGCTTTACGTGCCGGTACTGATTTTCGGCGTCAGTGCGGTCGATGCGGCGGTCTTCGGCTTCCCGATGCGTCCGCACCTTCTGATCCTGGGCGCCATGCTGGCGGGTGCCTTGCCGCTGGCGGCCTGGGCCGCCTCCGCGGCGCTGCGCCAGGCCTCGCACTGACTTGCGTCAGCCGATGCATCGGATGTCGTGCCGCTCGCAGCCATACCCTTCGTGACGGCGGCTTTGCCGCCTCCTCAGGGTGAGGGGTTTTTCGCGCAGTTCAAGCCTACCAAGTCCCCTCATGCTGAGGAGCGACGCGGAGCGGCGCGTCACGAGGCATCCGGCTGCAACCGTTGAAATGCTGGAGGGGATCCGTCGACCAGGCCAATCCGCGACACGCTGACCCTCACGAACATTTTTGCTTTATTCCGGCCGGTCGTTGCCTATAACTCCCGCATTGTGCATCGTTTTGCGAACCCGACCCGTTTCATGAAGATCGCCAACGCGGTCCTGCCCTTTGCGGCCGGTCTGACGGTGATCCTCCTGGGGGTGGGGCTCTACACCGCGCTGCTGACCAGCCCGCCGGACTACCAGCAGGGCGAAACCGTGCGGATCATGTATGTGCATGTTCCCGCCGCCTATATGGCCGTGATGGTCTATGGCGCGATGGCGGTTGCCAGCGCTTCCCTGTTGATCTGGAAGCATCCGCTGGCCGACATGATCGCCAAGGCGAGCGCGCCCGTCGGCGCGGCTTTCACCTTTGTCTGCCTGGTCAGCGGTTCGCTGTGGGGCAAGCCCATGTGGGGCACCTGGTGGGTCTGGGATGCTCGGCTGACCTCCGTCCTGGTGCTGTTCTTCCTGTATCTGGGTTTTATCGCGCTGCGCGGGGCCTTCGACGACCCGAACCGCGGTGCCAAGCCCGCTGCCATCCTGGCGCTGGTGGGCGTGGTCAACCTCCCGATCATCAAATGGTCGGTGGACTGGTGGAACACGCTGCACCAGCCGGGCAGCATCCTGCGCGCCGGTGGGCCCACCATCGCGCCCGAGATGCTGGTTCCCTTGTTCGTGATGATGGGCGCCTTCACCTTTTTCTACATCACCGTGCTGATCCTGAACCTCAGGGCCGAGATTGCGGCGGCGAAACTGTGGAACCTGCGCCTGGCCAGCACGCCGGGCGAGTGACGAGGCAGGACGGTGGCTGAGTTCTGGCACATGGGCGGTTATGCGGCCTTCGTCTGGCCCGTCTATGCGCTGGCGGGCGTGGTGATGGTGGCGCTGGTCGTCAGTGCCATCCGGCGGGCGCGGCGCACCGAGGCCGACCTGAAGGCCGCGCGCTCCGCACTCAGGCAAGGGAACTGAAACGATGGCACTGCGATCACGGGCCGCGGCCCGCAAGAACCAGCGCCTGGCCGCCGTGCTGGCCGGGCTGGTGATGCTGGGCATTTCGGTGGCGCTCGTCCTGTGGGCGTTGCAGGATTCGGTGGACCATTTCTACAGCCCCACGGACATCGCCGAAAAAGGTCTCGGCCCGGGAACCCGCATCAGCCTCGGCGGGCTGGTCGCCGAAGGCAGCGTCAGCCGCGGCACGGACGGGGCGACGGTGCTGTTTGCCATCACCGACATGGAAAACACCGTCGAGGTCTCTTATCTGGGCATCCTTCCCGACCTGTTTCGCGAAGGCCAGGGCGTGGTGACGCGCGGAAAGCTGAACCAGGACGGCATGTTCGTCGCCGAGGAAGTGCTGGCCAAGCATGACGAGAACTACATGCCGCCCGAAGTGGCCGACGCCCTGAAACGCACCGGCAAGTGGCGCCACGCGGAAGACGGCGCGGAGTGACGCGCCAAAGGGTCCTTTTCACTCTCATCGCCGCCGCGGCCGGGATCCTGTTGACCGGCCTGGTGGTGTTGGTCTGGAGCGGCATGGCTCCACGGGGGCCGGATTCCGGGACCACGGCGGAGCGCCCGCTACCGTTCTTTGCGCTTCCGGGGCTGGAAGACGGCGGCAGGGGCCTCACCTCGGCCGATATCGGTGGCGGCGTGACGGTCCTCAACCTGTTTGCCTCCTGGTGCGTTCCGTGCCTGGCCGAACATCCCTTCATCACCAGCCTGTCCCGGGAGCCCGACGTCACCGTCGTGGGCATCGCGTGGATGGACGACCCTGCGGCGACGACAGCTTGGCTGGCCGAGCACGGCAACCCCTATGCGCGGATCGGCGTGGACCGCATCGGTGCCTTGAAGCAGGCGCTAGACGTGAAGGGCGTGCCCAGCGCATTCATCATCGATGCCGACGGCCGCATCCGGTTTCAGCGCGACGGGCCGTTGGTGGCCGACAATGCAGTCGCCGACTTCCGAACCGCGTTGGACGCCGTGCGCCGCTAGGGACCGCAGGCACCCGAACCCCCTCATCCGGCCCTTCGGGCCACCTCCTGCCTTCGCCGAAGCGAAGCTCCGGCTTCGCGCAGGCAGGTCTCCCCCCAGGGGAGAAGGGGCGATAAGCTCAAAGAAAAACCCTCATGGCTCGAGGAGCGACGCGCAGCGTCGCGTCTCGAAGCAGGTGGCTGCATGAGGCACAGTGGTGCTGGCCGCTGCCAGACCCTTCGAGACGGCCGCTTTGCGGCCTCCTCAGGGTGAGGGTGTGTGGTGGGGAGAAGGGTTGGGATGAGGGGGTTCGGGTGCCCGGTTTTCTTGCGTCGCCCTTGCGGTTTCGTTTGAACATTGCCGCCAACTGGTCTATCGGCAGAGATCTCGCCCTGTTCGGGCGTCCCCATTCTCGGACAAAACCATGACCAGCCAGACGGCAAACCCGGACCGTGTCGGCCGCGGCGCCTTGATGGCGCTGTTGTGCTTCGGCACCTTTTCGACCCACGACGCGATCATCAAGGTCCTGGGCGCGCACTACGCGACTTTTCAGATCATCTTTTTCGGGACCCTGTTCGCGTTCCTGCCGATGACGATCCTGCTGCTGGCGGACCGGGCCGAGGCGAATCTCAGGCCGCGCCATCCCTGGCTGGTTACCGGCCGGGTCGCCTGCAACATCACGTCAGCCGTCTGCGCCTTCTACGCCTTCACCAACTTGCCGCTGGCCGAGGCCTATGCGCTGATCTTCGCCTCGCCCCTTTTGATCACCATCCTGTCGGTGCCTTTGCTGGGTGAGACCGTCAGGCTGCGGCGCTGGATCGCCGTGACCGTTGGCCTGGTCGGCGTCGTCGTCGTGCTGGTCCCGGAACCGCGGCATTCACCCTGGGCCATGCCGCCGCCCTGACCGCGGCGTGCAGCGCGGCATTGCCGGCCATCATCGTGCGAAAGATCGGGCCCGACGAACGCACGCCCGTTTTGATGCTCTATCCGATGCTTGCGGTAATCATCGTGATGGCGTCGATCCTGCCGTGGGTCTACAAGCCCATGCCCTTGGCGGATCTGGGATTGATGGCCTCGATCGGGCTGTTGGCGACCGTGGGACAATTGTTCATGATCGCCGCGTTCAAGGCCGCGCCGGCGGCCGTGGTGGCGCCGTTCCAGTACTCCCAGATCCTGTGGGCGGTGCCGTTCGGCTTTTTCCTGTTCGGCGACGTTCCCGACATCTGGGTCGGCACCGGTGCCGGCATCATCATCGCGTCGGGCCTGTTCGTGGTCTGGCGGGAATCCCGGACGGATGTCTCACCCACCCGGCCGTTCCTGCGCGTGCGCAACCTGCGGCCCGACCTGGCGCCGGTCCTCAGGCACCGCCTGCGGTTCAGGCGGCGGAACGGAGGCGCCGGCACGAACGGGCTCACGTGAGCCCGGCCGGGTCCCGGTTCCAGGGCTGGGGGGCGTCACCTCCGTCGTAGGAAGGAAGCAGCGGCGCCACCTTCGCCCGCTCGGCGGCGGGCCATTTGGCCGGCGTCAGCCCGTCGGCCCAGTCCGGGTCGGTGTCGACGTCGCGCCGGTTGAAGATGAAATCGATCCGCGCCCTGATCGGCCCTGGCAGGGCGGAGAAATCCGGGTGATACCACAGCGTGATCAGCGTCCGTTCTTCGCCGCTGCGGTTCGGGTAGGTGCCGTGCAGCAGCCGCGCATCGCCGACCACCACCGATCCGGCGGCCACTTCGACGGGCGTTTCACCCTCGACCGATTGGTAGACCGTATTGTCTGGGTCGACGACGCGGGACAGATCCTCACCGTGCGCCGGCGGCTGGTCGTGCAGCGGATGCCGGCGGCGGTGGCTGCCCGGAACCACGCGCGGGCAGCCGTTCTCGACCCGGGTGTCGGTGAGGTAATAGAACAGGAACACCTGGGCGATCGTGTCCTGGTAGGAAACAGGATCGTCCCAGGCCCACCAGTCCTGGTGCCAGAACAAGGCCGGGCTGTGCGGCGGCTTGGAGATGACGTATCCCGAACTGAAGCGCGGGTCGCTAAACCCGAGGCCGGTGAAGATGCCGCGTTCCGCCGGGCTGGCGACCAGCTCCGCGAAGTCCGGATGGTCGGCGATCAGGACGAGGCTGCCCTGGGAACGGTTGCGGGTCCGGTGTTCGGACGGGATCGACCGAACGACCGCGGCGGCGCGGTCACGAGTTGCCTGCAGAAGGCCGCGCGGCAAAGCGTTTGGGACCACGCAATAGCCGTCCCGTGCAAGCTGCTGCCGTTTCGCCGTCCAGTCCATCGATGCCATTGTCGAGCGCAACCGGGCCTCCGGCAACGGACGCCTGCGACATCGTGTCAGAACGGTGTCATTTCGGCGCAGAAAAGGGTACGCTGCAGCGCAGCATGTAAGGGGAGTCGGCGGCCGTGGAGAGCGGTAAAACGGGAGGATTTCGCGACTTCATCGCAAATTAACGCCGGACCTTCACCCTGGTTCCGATGGTGGCAGGGGGTTGGCCCAGAACAAGAACATATGGGTTAATCAATGCTTTACTATATGCACGAGATGCAGCGCCTGTGGATGGCCCCGGCCCGGATGACCGCAGAGGGCGCCCGGCTGGCGTTCCGCAATCCCTGGAGCCCGCTGGCGCACAATCCGGGTGCGCGCTATCTGGGCTCGGCCGCGGAACTGTTCGAACATCTGACCCGTCGCTACGGCAAGCCCGAATGGGGGCTGGACACCACCGAGATCGACGGCGAGCAGGTGCCGGTCAGCGAAGAGACGATCGTCAAGCGGACCTACTGCCACCTCCTGCATTTCAAGCGTCAGACCGACCGTGAAGACCCCAAGGTTCTGGTTGTCGCGCCGCTGTCCGGCCATTTCGCGACACTGCTGAGTGGGACGGTCGAGACCCTGTTGCCTGCGCACGACGTCTTCGTCACCGACTGGCAGGATTGCCGGATGGTCCCGATCACCGAGGACAAGTTCAATCTGAACGACTATATCGACTACTTGATCGACTTCCTGCACGTGCTGGGGCCAAACACGCATGTTATCGCGGTCTGCCAGCCGTCGGTGCCGGCGATGGCGGCGACCGCTGTCATGTCGGGCTGGAACGACGCCTGCGTGCCGGCCACGCTGACGATGATCGGCGGGCCTATCGACACGCGCAAGTCGCCGACCGCTGTGAACACGCTGGCCCAGAGCAAGCCCCTGGACTGGTTCGAACAGCACGTGGTGGTCCAGGTGCCGCCGCCCTATCCCGGCATGTTCCGCAAGGTCTATCCCGGCTTCATCCAGCTCACCAACTTCGTGGCGATGAACTTCGAGAAGCACCTGGCGTCCTATCACCAACTCTTCGACCATCTGGTTGAAGGGGACGACGAGGCGGCCGACAAGAAGCGCGGCTTCTACGAGGAGTATCAGGCCGTCATGGACCTGCCGGCCGAGTTCTATCTGGACACCCTGAAGGTGGTGTTCCAGGACCATGCCTTGCCGAAGGGTGAGATGGTGGCGCGCTGGCACCCGGTCCTGCCGGAAAAGATCAACCGCACGGCCATTCTGTGCGTGGAAGGTGAACTTGACGATATCTCAGGTGTTGGTCAGACCAAGGCGGCCCTGGACATCACCACCAACCTGCCGGACTACCTCAAGCGGTATCATCTGCAGAAGGGCGTGGGCCATTACGGGGTCTTCAACGGCCGCAAGTGGCGCACGGAGATTGCGCCCGTGATCATGGAGTTCATCCGCGAACACGACCACGAGTCCGGCCACGAACCGGTGCCCCGCCTGGTCAGCATCAAGGGCTATCAAAGGGATTGATCAAGCGCCGGCGGGCGATGCCCTGCCCGGCGCTGATCCTCGATGCTTGCCCCCATTGCCGTGGTTCTGCCTACCGAACGCTCTTGCGGGCGATGTAGTCGATGTCGCCACGGGCAACGCCGATATCGCTGAGCTCGCGTGCGCTGAGGCTCTCCAGCTCGTTGCGGATGCGCCGATAGTCTTGCCATTTCTTGAAGCGGATTGAGAAGTCGCGCAGGTTCATGTTCCATACTCCCAGCGCTAGTGGTTGCCAGGTCTGCGTCCGCTCGCCTGTTTTCACCTTACCAGATAGGCCACGAAACCGGCCCCGACCAATGCGATTCCGGAAAGCGTCCATTTCCGGGATTGCAAAGATAGAAGATCCTGCTGCGCGCCGGGGCTCAACCTCGCCTGATCCGCAATAAGGCATTGAAATCAAACCGATGCGAGTTTGATCTGCATTTTAGTGAAACACCAGTGAATATGAACGGGTTCTTAATGGGCATCGCACCATAATCCGCCTTGAGGTAGACCCTGTGGTTGGCAGAGTTGGAGGTGGGTGATGGATGCGATGGTGTCAGAGGTCGACCCGAAGGACGTTCGCGTCATGGTCATCGACGATCAAAGGACCATGCGCACGATCGTTCGTCGGCTGTTGGCCGCGGGCGGTGTCTGCAAGGTGAGCGAGGCAGAGAACGCGTTGGTCGCGCTGGACAAGTTGCGTACGGGGGAGATCAAAGAGCCCGATGTGGTGGTCTGCGATCTTCACATGGACGAAATGGACGGGCTGGAGTTCTGCAACGCCGTCCGGCGCGACAAGACTGTCCTGAAAGGAACGACGCCGATCCTGATCCTGACCGGCGGCGACGATCAGATGATCCACGACGTGATTTCTCAGGTGGGGGCGGCAAAGGTCCTGCTGAAACCGATCTCTTCGGCGGACCTCATAAAGGAAATCGAAACCGCAATCGGCTTTAACGTAGATGTTCGAGCCGTCGGGTTCGGGCAATAGGGAGTTTGGTCCATGGCCAACACGGCTGACGTGAGTTACACCGAACGGCGTCAAGACCGGCGGATCTCGCCGGTGCTGACCGTAGACATCGTTGTCAACGGCAAGCGCAAGGTCAGCGCGGTCCGCAACATCTCGGTGCGGGGCATCGCGTTCGAAAGCACCTTGAGGCCCGAGTCCGGTGAGACGCTTTCCATAACGCTGGAGGGGTTCGGCGACGTGGATGTCCGTGTGATATGGGCCGAAAGTGGGATCGTTGCAGGTATCTTCGAGCTGAACGACTCGGAAACCCAGCGTTTGTCGGCATGCCTCGACAAGTTGGGGCCGAAAGTGGTGAAACCCAGGTAGAGGGATCCCCTCTCTGCCACACAATCGCCACGATTCCGTCGCTCGGAGGCCCTGAACGGCCGGTATACGACCGCCGTCCCACGGGGGACGCGCAAGTGGCGGAGTTGGCAGATGGTTACGCTTCTAAGGCCTGCCTGTGCGGGCAGCATGTTCGTTCTGATGGTTTTCCTTGCGGCCTGCTGGGTGTTCGACGGGCTTCCGTTCTCGTCGCCACACACCCTGCCTCCGCTGGGCGCCCAACCCACCGCGGAGCTTGCCAGCGCCGTCCGCTGAGGCGCGGTTGATTCGCGCGCCGTCGATCCCCAAATGGAGGGTCGGATGGGGGTGCCGCCGGATCGGGCCCCCGCGACAACAGCATCTCGCTCGTCAGATCCTGAGGGGACGGCTGACCATGACACGCATTACGTCGTTCAACAGCCCGCTGCTGCTGGGCTTTGAGCATTTCGAACGGACCCTGGACCGCATCTCGAAGATGTCGTCGGAGGGGTACCCCCCTTATAACATCGAGCAAATCGGCGAGGACCGTCTGCGGATCACGCTGGCGGTGGCCGGCTTTTCCGACGACGACCTGAGTGTCGAGCTCAGCGACGACCAACTGGTGGTCAAGGGGCGCCAGAGCGACGGCGAAGACGACGGCGAGCGGGTGTTCCTGCACCGGGGCATCGCCGCCAGGCAGTTCCAGCGCAGCTTCGTGCTGGCGGACGGCCTGATCGTCGAGGGGGCGGAACTGGACAACGGCCTTTTGCACATCGATCTGCGCCGGCCCCAGGCGGAACCGCGCGTGGAGTCGATTGCCATCAAACGCGCAGGCGCCAAACGCACCGGCACGAAGACGGTCGATGTGACGCCTGAGGAGCAGGCCTGAGGCCGTGCCGCAGTGAAGGGAGTGCAGTCATGGAAGACCCGTTCGAATTCCGCTACATGACCGACGAGGATTTCGCCGCGCTGGGCGCCGACGAGGTCGCCTACATCAAGCCGGTGACGCTGCCTTCGGGGATCCGCTTCGGCATCTTTGCCGGCGACGGGCGGGAGATCGGCCTGGCGGACGATTTCGAAGCGGCCGCCTTCGCCGCCGCCAATCACGACTTCCTGACCGTCAGCCTGCACTAGGGCGCGTCACGCACCACGCAGCGCGCGTTCTTCAGACAACCAGGTGGAAAGGCTAGGCCGTCCCGGACAATCAGGCGGCGTGGCTTTTGGTCGTGTCAACCAGCAGGGCGAACAGGGCGTCGCGGGAATCCGAGCCGCGCAGCTTTTCGCAGATTGCCGGGTTCCGCAGCATGCGCGAAATCCGGGCCAGGGCCTTGAGATGATCCGCGCCGGCGGACTCCGGCGCCAGCAGCAGGAAGATGAGATCGACCGGCTGTTCGTCCAGCGAGTCGAAGTCGATCGGCTTTTCCAACCGGGCAAAGACGCCATAGAGGCGGTCCAGGCCAGCCGGCTTGCCATGCGGGATGGCGATGCCGTTGCCCACGCCGGTCGTCCCCAGGTGTTCGCGTTCCAACAGCGTGTCGAAAATCGTGCGTTCGTTGAGCCCGGTCAGGCTGGCCGCGGTTTTCGACAGCTCCTGCAATGCCTGCTTCTTGGATGACACCGCCAGTTTGGGTAGTACCGCGCCCGGCGTCAGAAGATCGGCGATCTCCATCATTTCACCATAGGTTCGGGGCCAAGGGGCCCCACAAGTGTTGTCTAGTCCGACACCCTGTTGGTGCCACTCTGCGGATCGACCCATCCGATGTTTCCGTCGCTGCGGACATAGACCATGTTCAGGCCGCCATGTGCGCTGTTACGGAACATCATCGCCGTCATGCCCGCCAGATCCATCCGCATCACCGCGTGGCTGACCGACATGGTCTCGATCGCGGTCGGCAACTCCGCGACGATGACCGGCTGATCCGATTCAGCGCCTTCCGTCGTCTCGTCTTCCTGGTCGGGCTCCGGCGCCAGCACGTATTGCTGCGCCGGCAGAACATCTTCCCGGTCGCCGGGGCGTCGCTGATGATCCAGCAGGCGCCGTTTGTAACGCCGCAGCCGCTTCGTGACATGTGCATTCGCCATGTCGAAGGCCACATGCGCATCGTCGGCGGCGCCGTGTCCCTGCACCAGGATTCGGCGATTGATATGCACCTGGATGTCCGCCTGGAAACTGTGTCCCTGCTTGGACATGACCACATGGGCATCAACCGGATTCTCAAAGTACTTGCCGATCGCGGCAGAAAGATTCTCTTCGATATATCCGCGAAGCGAATCGCCAATATCGAGCTGCTTGCCTTTGATGGAAAGCTGCATGGGGGTGCGTCTCGTCCTTGATCCAATACGGATTGGCTGGGCCCGGCCGCTTGTGGCGACAGGCAAACTGAGGCATGGCCATATCAATGAGCGGCGGCACCATAGTTGCGGCCATATCAGGAGTCAACCACCGTTTGGGCCCCGGAATTGCCCTGCCTGGCGCGGCATTCTAGGCAGCCGAACCGGGCGCGTCCATGCCCAAAGACCGGCCCGAATCGCCGGCTAGATCGGGCGCGATTTCTGCCGCCTGCGCTGGACCGACGAGGGGATCTTCATCGATTTCCGATACTTCGCGACGGTGCGCCGCGCGATGTCGATCCCGTCGTTCTTGAGTATCTCGACGATGCGGTCGTCGGAGAGGATCGCCTTGGGGTCCTCCTCGTCGATCAAAGCCTTGATGCGGTGGCGCACGGCCTCGGCGGAGTGGGCCTCGCCGCCGGTGCTGCTGGCGATGGCCGCGGTGAAGAAGAACTTCAGCTCGTAAAGCCCGCGCGGCGTGGCGATGAACTTGTTGGTGGTCACCCGGCTGACCGTGCTTTCGTGCATTTCGATGGCTTCGGCGATGTCGCGCAGCACCAGCGGACGCAGATGCTCCACGCCCTGGGCGAAGAACGCATCCTGCTGGCGCACGATCTCGCTGGCCACCTTCAGGATGGTCGTCGCCCTCTGGTGCAGGGACTTCACCAGCCAGTTCGCCGACTGCATCTGTTCGGTGATGTAGTCGCGCTCGGACTTCGACCGCGCATCCTTGCTGATGCGGGCGAAGTACTCGGTGTTGACGAGAACCTTGGGCAGCGTTTCAGGGTTGAGCTCGACGATCCAGCTGCCATCCGGGCCGGGCCGCATCAGGATGTCCGGTGTCACCGGCTGACTGATCTCGTGCGAGAAGGCAAGCCCCGGTTTCGGGTCCAGCGCCCGGATTTCCGCCACCATGTCCCTGAGGTCTTCGGCATCGACGCCGCAGATCCGCATCAAGGCGTCGATTTCACGCTTTGCGAGCAGGTCCAGGTTCTCCACAAGGGCCTGCATCGCCGGGTCCAGGCGGTCCTTCTCGCGAAGCTGCTGCGCCAGGCATTCGGCAAGCGAGCAGGCCATGATGCCGGACGGCTCGAACCGCTGCATCCGGGACAGGACGGCCCGTAGCCGCTCCATCTCGCACCCCAGCAACGCAGCGACCTGCTCCAGGTCGCCGCTCAGCCACCCGGCCTCGTCGACCATGTCGATCAGGTGATGGCCGATCGTGCGTTCCGCCGGATCCTGGAATTCAATGTGGAGCTGCTCCAGCAGGTGCTCGCGCAGCGTCTTGGTCTCGCTGAGTGTCGCCTCCAGGCTGAGGTCCGGGTCGCTGAAATCCGTTGCGCCGCCGCGCGAACCCAGTTCCATCTGGCCGCTGGATGCGCCTTGCTGGGACAGGGGCGCCGCGGTCCTGTCTTCGTCCCAGACGTCGTCGTAGCTGGTATCCAGGGGCGTATCGGTCTCGGTCGGCAGCGTGTCGGCGCTGGCCAGTTCCAGACTGTCCGGCGCCGGCGCCTGTTCGTCCGGGGTGTTCGCGGCTGATTCCTCGCCCGGGTCCCGGCGGCGATCCTCGTCGGGATCGCCCTGTTCCAGCATGGGGTTGCGCTCAAGCTCGGCCTCGACGAAGGCGGCGACCTCCAGATTGGAGAGTTGCAGCAGCTTGATTGCCTGCTGCAACTGCGGCGTCATGATCAGGGATTGCCCCTGACGCAGATCGAGACGTTGGCTTATCGACATGGCGAGACGGAGGCCCGTTAGAGGCTGAACCGATCCCCAAGATAGACGCGCCTGACCTCCTGGTCGGCGACGATGTCCTGCGGCGTGCCTTCCATCAGGACGCCACCGTCGTGAAGGATGTAGGCCCGGTCCACAAGATCCAGGGTTTCGCGCACGTTGTGATCGGTGATCAGAACGCCGATCCCCCGGTCCTTGAGGTGGCTGACAAGGCTTCGGATATCACGCACCGCGATCGGGTCGATGCCGGCCAGCGGCTCGTCCAACAGGATGAAGTGCGGCTGAGAGGCCAGGGCACGGGCGATTTCCACCCGCCGCCGCTCGCCGCCCGACAGCGCCACGGCCGGCGTGCGGCGAAGGTGGGTGATCGAGAACTCGGCCAGCAACGCCTCCAGCATGGCTTCGCGCCGGCTGCGGTCCTTTTCGATCACTTCCAGGACTGCCCGCACATTCTGTTCCACCGTGAGGCCGCGGAAGATCGATGCTTCCTGGGGCAAATACCCGATTCCAAGCCGCGCCCGCCGGTACATGGGCAGGTCGGTGATTTCCTGGCCATCCAGGACGATATCGCCGTAGTCGGGCGCGATCAGGCCTGTGATGATGTAGAAGCAGGTTGTCTTGCCGGCGCCGTTGGGGCCGAGCAGCCCCACCGCTTCGCCTCGCTGGACGGAAAGGGTCACGTCGCGCAGGACGGGTCGCTTCTTGTATTGCTTGCCGAGGCTTCGGGCGACGAGACCGGCATTGTCGGCCACCAGCCGTGGCCCGGAATCGGATCGCTGCATACCGCTGCGCCCGGCCTCCTGTCCCGACCGTTGGACCAAATCACCCGTATCCTTCATGCTTTCCCGACCCCGAAAACGACTTTGAACACTGATATTAGCACGACTTTTGCATAGCCGCACAATAGCCGAGACTTTCTTTACGGATCACTACCATCGGCCCTACTCGGTGGGCAGAACCAGGGCCCTCAGGCGTTCGCTGCCGCCCAGCAGCCGGGACCGCCCGGTTTTCATCTCGATCTCCGCGCAATCGCCATTCAGCTGGTTGTCGCCGCGGGTGATCCGGACGTTGCCGCAGATCGTCGCCACCTCCCGGTCGACCTCGTAGACGCCCTCCCGGCCCAGGATGACCTCTTCACCCGTGGAGACGTGAACGTTGCCGATCGCGTCGATCCGCTGCACCGATTTCTTGCCGCTGGCATCTGGCAGGATATAGGCGGTCATCACATCGGCCCGCAGCCGGCGCGCCTCGCTCACCACTGTCGCGTCGCCGCGCGCCACCGCCAGTTGGTCGGCCTCCCAGAATTCAAGGCTGTCCCGTGCGGTGATGATCGCTTCGGCGCTTTCGAACCGGAGGTCGCCTCCCACCAGAACCATGATCTGTTCCATGACGTGGTAGACGCCCTGATCTCCGTAGGCCATCTCGCCTTCGGTCTCGATGATGACGTTCCCGTCCGCATCGAGCCGGTGGATCTGCTGGCCGTCGGTGTTCTCATCGTCCCGGTAGTGGGCCGTCAGGATATCCGCCCGCACCTCGAAGTTGCCGCGTTTGGCCCGGGCGTCGCCGCGCGCGATGTATTGCTGCTCGTCGCGCAGCCATTCGATGCCCTGCGACGCTTCGATCTCCACCGGGCCGGATCCGTCGCCGCCGCCCAGTAACCCCTGGGCCGGGGCGGCGTCCGGCAGCCAGAATGCCGCCGCCGGCACGAGCAGGGCAGCGACGAGGAGCGCGCGTCGCATCGCTCAGCTTCCGTCCTGATTGTAGATGGTCACCTTGGACTGTCCCGTCAGCACGATCCGCGAGCCCCGGTCGTAGATCTGGAAACCCTGGCCTCTGAGGTGGCCGAACGGTCCTTGGCCTTCAACCGGTTCGGCGCCGTGGGCGTTGCCGCCGACAAGGTCGAGGGTGGCGCTGCTGGTACGGAATTCATAGCCGCCGTCATGGAACAGGTTGACGTCCGTTTCCAGCGTCAGAAGTTTGGTTTCGCGGTTGTAGGATCCGGTGAGTGCCGTGATCGCCGCCCAGGTGCCATCCGATAGAAGAATGTCGGCCTTCGGCGCTTCAAGCTCCACGTCCGCGGCGTCCGTGCTTTCCTGGTTCATCGCGGTTGCGGTCACCGCGAACGGCTGGTTGGAACTGTCGATCCCGGTGTAGCGCGGGTTTTCCATGGTGATGTTCTCCACATCGCCCCCGCCGGAGGCCTCCAGGTCGATGCGGAAACGTTCGTTCTGCTTGGAGATGATCGGCCAGATCGCAACCAGCAGGACCAGTGCGATCGCTGTTGCCGGAAGCAGCAGTTTCAACACGGCGACCATGTAGCCGTGCCACGGGTTCACCTTGGCCCGTCGGGTGGCAACCGGGATCTGTTGTCGGCTTGACAGGGCCTGGTCGGTCATTGTCCGTTCATCGTCGCTCAGGCGACGCCCGCGCGGAGAAAGTCGTGGAAATGCACGATGCCCACGGGCCGACGGTCCTCGACCACAAACAGGGCGCCAATCTTCCGTTCATTCATCAGGGCCAGCATGTCTCCTGCCATGGCATCGCGTGTGGCGGTCACCGGGTCCACCGTCATCACCTCGCTGGCGCGTTGCTGCAACAGGTCGGGCGTCATGTGGCGCAGCAGGTCGCCGTCGGTGATGATACCGCGTAGGCGGCCGTCCGCATCGACGATTCCCATGCATCCGAAGCGTTTTTCGGTCATCGGCTCCAGGATGTCCGCGATCAGCGGGTCGCCGGTGGCAAGCGGCAGAATCTCGCCGGTATGCATCAGATCGCGCATCCTGAGGAGCTGTCGGCCCAGCTTGCCGCCAGGGTGGAAGACGTGAAAGTCCTGGGCGGAAAAGCCCTTGCGTTCCAACAGCGCCACCGCCAGCGCATCACCCAGCGCCAGCATCAGGGTAGTTGACGTGGTCGGAGCCAGTCCCATCGGGCAGGCTTCCGGCATCTGCGGCAACACCAGGGTGACGTCGGCCGCATCGGCCAGCGTGCTTTTGCCGCGCGAGGTGACGGCGATCAGGCCGATCTGAAAACGCCGCGCATAGGCGATCAGATCGGACAGTTCGCCGGTCTCTCCGGAATTCGACAGCGCCAGAACCGCATCCGCCGACGTGATCATGCCGAGATCGCCGTGACTGGCTTCGGCGGCGTGCACGAACTGCGCCGGCGTGCCGGTGGAGGCCAGCGTCGCCGCGATCTTCCGGCCCACATGTCCGCTCTTGCCGATGCCGGTGACGATCACCCGGCCGCTGACGCGGTCCAGTACGTCGATCGCGCCGACGAACGCATCGCCCAGGGAATCGGCCAGGGCCAGGATCGCCGTTCCCTCGGTCCGCAAGACGCGGCTGCCGGCGTCGATATCGGGTCGGGCGGTTTCCTGCTTTTCCTGTGTCAGTGCGCTCATAGGGATACCGGTTTGACTCTCTTGTTCGTTATGTCCGGGTCGAAGCCGTTCTTTCGACTTCGTCTTCGTCAAGACAGCTACTAAAGCCGCTGTCGGCTTCTGCCGTCCTGTCCAGCGTTGCGCGCATCATGGCAAACTGTCGATTGCCCCCGTAGGCGTGACGTCGCCGGAGTATGAGTCCGGTCGCCCGCAAAGTCAACGGAACCAATGGGTTCCGCTGCTCTCCCCCTCAATGCGCGAAGATGTCCTCGTCCGCCCATCCGCTGAGGTCGAGCTGCGCGCGCGTCGGTAGAAAACCGAAGCAGGCCTGTGCAAGTTCCGCTCGTCCTTCGCGCGCCAGCATCTCGTCCAGCCGCTGTTTCAGTGCGTGCAGGTGCAGCACGTCCGATGCGGCATATTGCTGCTGTGCCTGGGTCAGCGTTTCCGCGCCCCAGTCCGAAGACTGCTGTTGCTTGGACATGTCGATGCCAAGCAGCTCTTTCGTGAGGTCCTTCAGCCCGTGCTTGTCGGTGTAGGTCCGGACCAGCTTGGAGGCAATCTTGGTGCAATAGAGAGGCGCAACCGCGACGCCGAGATACCGGTTCAGCATGGCGATGTCGAACCGGGCGAAGTGAAACAGCTTCAAGGTATCGGCGTCTGCAAGCAGACGCGACAGGGTGGGTGCCTCGATCTGGCCCTTGCCAATCTGAACCAGATGGCAGGTGCCGTCACCTGCCGACAGCTGGACCAGGCACAACCGATCACGTGTCGGATCGAGGCCCATGGTTTCGGTATCGACCGCGACGACGGGTCCCAGGTCCAGCCCCTGCGGCAGATCACCTTTGTGAAGTTCGATATTCAAGCCAGATATTGTCCGCTGCCTGTCGGACCAGGCGTTGTCGTGCGCATTTTCCGATTACGTCGCATGCCGCGATGATGGTGCCCAGGAGAAGACTCGAACTTCCACGGGGTTGCCCCCACAGGTACCTGAAACCTGCGCGTCTACCAATTCCGCCACCTGGGCGCACGTCGCGGGCAGCCGCGATGCGGGCGGCAATCTCTGTCATCACGGGTCCGTCTGTCAACCGGAATCGTGGCATGGCGAACCTGGCGAAAAGGTGGCAACGGACGGTTGTTCCGATTATGGTCGCGGCTTGTGGGCTGACGCCGCGCCGGCTAACAGTGCGGCGTCTTCAACGAGGCGGGTTCCTGCTATGGCGATCAACGTTATCACCATCTTTGGCGGTTCGGGGTTTATCGGCCGGGCGCTTGTCCAGCGACTGGCGGAAATCGGTGCGTGCATCCGTGTGGCGGTCCGCGATCCGGAACAGGCGTTGCCGCTCAAGCCGTGCGGCGACGTGGGGCAGATCGTGCCGGTCCAGGCCAACGTGCGTGACGACGCATCGGTCCGCGCTGCGGTGGCCGGGGCGGACGCGGTGGTCAACCTGGTGGGTATCCTATACGAAAGCGGCAGGCAGACTTTCGAGGCGGTGCATGTGGGCGCCGTCGAACGGATCGCCAAGGCCGCCGCGGCGGAAGGGGTCTCCCGGTTCGTCCACATGTCGGCCCTGGGTGTGTCGGAGCAGTCCGCGTCGGTTTATGCCCGCACCAAGGCAGCCGGCGAGGAAGCCGTGCGTGCCGCGATCCCCGGCGCGGCGATCTTCCGGCCCAGCGTCGTGTTCGGCCCGGGCGACGGGTTCTTCAATCTGTTCGCGTCGCTGGCGCGGTTCACCCCCGTGCTGCCGCTGATCGGTGGCGGCAGGACCCGCTTTCAGCCGGTCTATGTGGGCGACGTGGCCGAGGCGATGGCCAAGGCGCTGGCCGACCCGGCGCTTGGCGGGGCGGTCTACGAGCTGGGCGGTCCGCACGTCTACACCTTCAAGGAGCTGATGCAGCTGATGTTGCGGGAGACCGGGATGCGCCGCCTGCTGGTGCCGCTTCCGTTCGGGCTTGCCTCGTTGCAGGCCGCATTCCTTGAGAAGCTGCCCAAGCCGCCGCTGACCCGCGACCAGGTCACCCTTTTGCGGTCGGACAATGTGGTCACGGGCACCCACAAGGGCCTTGCCGACCTGGGTATCACGCCGACCGCGGCAGAGGTTATTCTGCCCTTCTATATGGACATGTACCGCAAGGGCGGCCGATATACCTCGGCGCAACCGGTTTAGATCAGGCTATTGCCGCCGGTGTAGATCCAATAAAGCAGGCCGCCGCCCAGGATCAGCCGGTAGACGACGAACGGCGTGAAGCCTGCGCGGCGCAGCCAGGCCATCATCAGGGCGATGGCGACGAAGCCGGCCACAAACCCGGCTCCTGCCGAAACCAGGGCGTCCATGCCCAAAAGGTCGAATTGACCCGCGGTGCGGATTTCGATCCCGGTCAAGAGGCCCGCCGCGATGATGGTGGGGATCGACAGGATCAGCGAGAACCGGCCTGCTTCCCACCGCTCCATTCCCATCAGGCGCCCTGCGATCATGGTGATGCCCGAACGGCTGGTGCCCGGGATCAATGCCAACACCTGGGCCAGGCCGATCGCCAGCGCGTTCACCCAGGTGAGATGTTCGACCCGCCAGACGGTCATGCCGATGCGGTCGGCAACAAACAGCAGGACGCCGAAACCGATGGAAGCCCAGGCGATCAGTTCCACGTCGCGGACGAACTGAATCACGTAGGCCTGGCCGAAATACCCGGCCACGATGATGGGGATCGTGGCGATGATCACGTTGGTCAGCAGGCGGAACTGCGGCCCGCCGCGGCCGATCACCAGGCGGACCACGCCGACGGCAATCTCCCAGACCTCCCGCCAGAAATACAACATCACCGCCAGCAGGGTTCCCAGATGCAGGGCGACGTCGATCGTCAGACCCTGGTCGGGAAACCCCAGCAATTCTGACGTGATAACCAAGTGCCCGGATGAACTCACCGGTAGAAACTCGGTCAGGCCCTGGATCGCGGCGAGAGTCAAGATATGGTGCAGCGACAATCGCCAACCCCCCATCTCTATGATCAGAACGCTTAACCCAATGGGATTTGGATTGCCATCCTTTTCTGGGCAGGCAGTTAGTCCCTTATCGGAACTAATAATCCCTAGGAAAGCCGGCGCTTTGTGGTAAATTAAACAATGTTTAAGGCCTGCCCACGCAATAAAGGGCAATATTATTGACATAATCATGGGTCCGTCGCGGACCGTGACGGGTTGTTCCGAAGGCGCGCGCCGCATGGGAGGAAAAGGAGGCGCCGCCGACCCGCGTATGTGGCGACAGGACTGGCGGTGCCGGTCTGTGCCTCCCGGCGGCGGATCGGCCGCATCCCGACTTGACGCCATGCGGACCATGGCCTTCGGGACACGGTGATTCCGGGATCGTGAAATGAAAACAGGGCTCGTACGAGGCGCTGTGCGGGCCGGCGGCAACGCACACCGTGCGTGCCCCAACAAAAACAGGCAGAGGAACACGTCGGAATGACGACAGATCGCATGTTGAAATTCGTCGGCACCGCGCAGAATCCGCCGGAGAAACGGTCGACCTTCGACCGGCGGCAGGACTTCGACGAGATCTATCGCCAATATGCGGCGGACAAGGCAGCCGAGCAGGCCGGCCGCTGTTCCCAGTGTGGCGTGCCGTTTTGCCAGGTTCATTGCCCGCTCCACAACAACATCCCGGACTGGCTGATGCTGACGGCCGAAGGGCGCCTTGAAGAGGCCTACGAGACATCGGCGGCCACCAACACCTTTCCGGAAATTTGCGGCCGCATCTGCCCCCAGGACCGGCTTTGCGAAGGCAACTGCGTGATCGAGCAATCCGGGCACGGAACGGTCACGATCGGGTCGGTCGAGAAATACATCACCGACACGGCGTGGGAACGGGGGTGGGTCCGGCCCGCGGCGCCGGTCAAGGAACGGCCCCAGTCGGTCGGGATCATAGGGGCGGGCCCGGG
>Ga0209782_1000013_pt1 | contig 110587 bp, 114 predicted proteins | sample WorMetmaBAHAMAS1_FD_187390 | JGI IMG/M metagenome (GOLD analysis project Ga0209782, IMG submission 187390) | Marine gutless worms symbiont microbial communities from Max Planck institute for Marine Microbiology, Germany - Inanidrilus... | ecosystem: Host-associated > Annelida > Digestive...
CCCCCCCCGCGCCCGCCCAGAGTGAAACGGTAAAGCGCCATACCGACCAGCATTGCACCGCCGAAGATGAGCGGCGCCTTCGCGCCCGTCCCGATCGCAGCCAGCGCCGTGCCCGGGCTGAACCCGACAAGGCCCCAACCGATCCCGAACAGGGCGGCGCCGATGATCAGACGCCAGTCAATGCGTCGGCGGCCGGGCAGGCGGTAGTCAGCCGCAAAAAACGGCACCGAGCCTCGGCGGACCAGGGCGAATGCGGGCACCGCCACGATCAGTGCGCCCACCGGCACCAGCGCCAGAGAGGGGTCCCAGACATCGGTCACGTTCAGGAACCGCAGCACCGCAGCCGGATTGATCACCCCCGATACGGTGACACCGGCGCCGAACAGCAGCCCGGCAATCACCGCGACAACCGTCTCGCGGGCGGTCATGGCGCGATCACCGGAAGCCGGCCGGCAACAAGAACGACCGCGGTCGCACAGATAAAGAAGACCGCCGTTGCCACGAACGATCGTCGGGCGAAGCGGGCCAGACCGCAGACCGTGTGACCGCTGCAACTGCCGTCGCCCAGCCTGGAACCAAAACCCACGACAAGCCCGTCGATCACCAGAATCAGGGTTGGCGCATCGACGACGACCTGCGGCACAGGCACGCCGCCCAGCCGGCACAGAAAAGGCGCCGCAACGATGCCGCCCAAAAAGCCCATGCGCGGCCCCGCGCGGCCGACCGGTCCGCGCAGCATGGCGCCCATCACCGTGCTGACGCTTGCAGCACGGCCGTTGAACAGCAGCAGCAAGGCCGCGCCAAGACCGATCAGGACGCCACCCACAAGGGCCTGCAAGGACGGGAACAGATCCATAAGATCCAATCTTAGACCACCCGACACCTCAGGACGGCCAGATAAACACCGCAACCACCGCCCGTTGGACGCGCACCCCGGCTACGTGACAAGGGGTCCGACTGTGCACGCGATGTTCAAACCTATGCGAGAAGCCGTTTGAGTGTAAATCCCGCCCGCCACAAGGCTAGCACCAGGCCGCGATTACCTCGTCCGCCCGCGCGGTTTCGATCTGCATGTCGAAGCGGGCCATCACGGCGTTGATGCTGTCCCGGTGACCTTCAGGCGATGAACTGGTCACGGCATCGGCGACCACGATCACGCGCAAGCCGCGATCGACGGCACCAAGTGCGGTGGCCAGAACACAAACGTCCGTTTCCACGCCGGTCAGGATGACGGTGTCGCAATCCCTCTCCCGAAGGTATCGGACGAAATCGGGGCTTTCGAAGGCGGAATGGGCCGTCTTGTCGATGACGGCGGCGGGCGGACAAAACCGCCGCAGCGGCTCTACAAGGTCCAGCATCTCGCCACCCATGACGTCGGTGGTGAAGGCACGCCATCGTTCATAATAGGCGCGCCAACGGCCGCTGGCGGCCTCGGGCGAGGCCGGCGTAACGAAACGGGTGAACACCGACCGTCCGGCATGCGGCTCGACCAGCCGGCACACCGCCGGCACAATCTCCATAAGGCCCGGTGTGAACCACTCCCCGGGTTCAGCGAACAGGCGCTGCATGTCGATGCAGACATGGAGGGCACGATTGCCAGGCGCGCCAAACATCAGTTTGGTTATCCGAATGTTAACCGACATGTTGGCAGGCTGGCGTAACCGACGGCGCGGGGCAAGACCTCTTCCCTTGCAACTGGCGTCGTCTCCGATAGGCTAGACGTTCGATCGACATGAAGCAGCGTCAGGATACAGACCCGATCCAGGGTCCACTCACCGGCATCACCGTCATCGACCTGACCCGGGTGCTGGGCGGGCCCTATTGCACCATGCTGTTGCACGACCTTGGCGCTAGGGTGATCAAGGTCGAAGCGCCGGACGGCGACGACGGGCGCGAAATCGGGCCCTTCCTGGGCGGCCATTCCGCCACCTTCGCGGCGCTCAACCGGGGCAAGGAATCGATTGCCCTGGACCTCAAGAACAAGAACGACCGCAAGATCATGGACCGGCTGCTGGCCAAGGCAGACGTGCTGGTGGAGAACTTCCGCCCCGGCACGATGGAACGGCTGGGATACGGCTGGGAGGAGATCCACGAACAGCATCCCCGGTTGATCTACGCCGCGATGTCGGGCTTCGGCCAAAGCGGCCCCTATCGCGGCAAGCCTGCCTACGACATGGTGGTCCAGGGCATGGGCGGCATCATGAGCGTCACCGGCAGCCCGGACGCTTCGCCGACCATGGTGGGCGCCTCGATCGGCGATATCACCGCGGGGCTGTTCACCGCCATCGGGGTCAATTCGGCGCTTTACCGCCGGGAGCTGACCGGCAAGGGGATGATGATCGACGTGGGCATGCTGGACTGCCAGGTAGCGATCATGGAAAACGCCATCGCACAGTTTCTGGCGACCGGCGCCGCGCCTGGCCCGATCGGCAACAGACATCCCGCGATCACACCGTTCGAGGCCTACCGGACCCGCGACGGTCACGTCATCGTCGCCGCCGGCAACGACAACCTGTTCGTCAAGCTGTGCGCCGCCATCGGGCGCGTGGATTTGGCCGAGGACGAGCGGTTTGAGACCAACGCCGGCCGGACCCAACATGCCGATATCCTGAAGACGGAGATCGAGTCCGCCCTGGCTGCGGAAGACACGGCGCACTGGCTGGAGGTCTTCGAAGCCGTCGGCGTCCCCTGCGGCCCGATCAACGATATCGCCCAGGCCCTGGCAGACCCTCAGGTCGATGCCCGGAATATGCTGCTGCCCGTCGACGACCCCGAGACGCCGGACCTCAAGGTCGCGGGCAACCCTGTCAAAATGTCGGCCTTCCCCGACATCCGCGCGCACCGCCCGGCACCGAAGCTGGACGGCGACAGGGAAAAGGTCCTGGACTCCCTGGAGGAGAACGTGGACGGCCCGATCGATCTTTCGTCGGAAATCATCCTCCGCCAAGAAAAGCGGCCCTGACCGCCGGGCGTTCCACCAGTTCCGCGCTGGGACCTGCCGCCCCTAGAACGACAGTGCCTGGCGCACCCTAAGGAAACGGTACGTGTTCTCCAGCGTGAAATACACGTCGACCAGCCACACCCGATAGAAGAAGCCCTGGCGCACCTTGTAACGGCAGCGGAAGAACTTGAACTCGGGGTCCGGTGTATCGCAGGGCGCGCCGCGCATCGCCATCCAGTCGCGCACCTCGTCGACGGGCGCGTTTTTCCTGATCGCGGCCATCAGATCGTCTTCGAGCGTGGCCGGCCGGTCGTTGCGCAGGAAGGGATTGTCCAGGCGGTCAGTGATCACCGCCTCGGGATGACCGCCGCAGGCGCCGAGTGTCAAAAGCGCGGCACCCCCCCCCCCGCGACCATGGTCAGCCAACGCGCCATGGCACCGTTATATCGCGGCGTGCCGGCCGGTCCAAACGCCAACCGGCTTGACCCGGGACGCGCGCCGGAACCAGGATCGCACGTCTTTGGACCAGCAGGAGCACGCCCGATGGCGCTGTCGCCATATTTCACCCCGATCGAAGGCGGGGACACGGCGTTCACCGTGGAAGCCCCGCGCATCAAGTTCGGCAGGGGTGCCCTGGACGAGATCGGCGCCGACGCCAAGGCCTTGGGGTTGCACCGGGTTGCCCTGTTTACCGATCCTATCGTTGCAACCCTGGCACCGGTCGCGCGGGCCCGAAAGGCCCTCGCCGCCGCCGGCCTGGACGTGGCGGTCTTCGAGGGCGTGGATGTGGAACCGACGGACCGCTCGTTCAAAGCGACCACCACGTTCGCCGCGGACGGACGTTTCGACGGCTACGTGTCCGTCGGCGGCGGTTCGGTGATGGACACCGCCAAGGCCGCAAACCTCTATGCTACCCACCCGGACGAATTCCTGGCCTATGTCAACGCCCCGATCGGCGTCGCAAAGCCGATACCGGGCCCGTTGAAACCGCACATCGCCTGTCCCACCACCTTCGGCACGGCTTCCGAATGCACTGGTATTGCCGTCTTCGATCTTCTGGAGATGGAGGCGAAAACCGGCATCGCAGGTGCCGCGCTGCGACCGACGCTGGGCGTGCTGGATCCGGAAAACCTGGAAACCCTTCCGTCGCCCGTGGTTGCGGCGAACGGCTTCGACGTGTTCAGCCATGCCTTCGAATCGCTGACGGCGCGCCCCTACAGCCATCGCACGGTCCCGGACGACCCGGTCCGCCGGCCGCTCAGCCAGGGCGCCAATCCCTACAGCGACATCGCCTGCCTCGAGGCGATCGCGCTGGTCGGCCGGCATCTGGTCGGGGCGGTCAACGACCCCGCACCGGACGATTACGAAGCGCTGATGTTCGCGGGCATGCTGGCGGGAATCGGGTTCGGCAATGCCGGCTGCCATCTCCCGCACGGGATGTCCTATGCGGTGGCCGGCCTAGTGCGCGACTACCATGCCGAAGGCTGGCCGTCGAACCACCCGATGGTGCCGCACGGCATCTCCGTCATCGTCAACGCGCCGGCGGTGTTCAGCTTCACCGGCCCGGCCTGTCCGGAGCGGCATCTGAAAGGCGCAGCCGCCATGGGCGCCGACGTCGCCGGGGCCGACGCCGGGCATGCGGGCGAACTCCTCGCCGACAGGGTCATCGACATGATGCGGGCAACGAACATCCCCAACGGGCTGGGCGGTGTCGGCTACGGACCCGAGGATGTGCCGGCACTTGTGGACCGCGCCTTCCCGCAGCAACGGCTGTTGTCGAACGCGCCCTGTGCGGTCGGCCGGGACGACCTGACAGCCCTGCTCGAGGCCGCCATGCGCTATTGGTGAACGAGCGGTTCTACGGCACCGGTGCGCCCTGGGCGGCTTCCAGGATCGCGAACCATTCCTGCCGGTCCAGCTGTAGATCGCAGGCCGCCGCATAAGACCGGATCCGATCCACCCTGGCCGTGCCGACGACGGCGATCGGGTCGGACGGATGGTTCAGGACCCAGGCCAGCATCACCTGGGCGGAACTCACGCCCTTGTGCCGGTTCTCGACCTGGGCGATGACCTTGCGGATCCGGTTTTCGCGCGCCTCCTTGCTTGAGAACAACTGCCCGCCGGCCAGCGGCGACCAGATCATCGGCGAAACCCGGGCCCGTTGGCACTGGTCCAGCGTGCCGTCATACATGACGTCCGTCTGCAGGATCGAGAATTCCACCTGGTTCGTGATCAGTGGCCGGTCCAGGCGCGATTGCAGCAGGCTCAACTGATGGGGCTTGAAGTTGGAAACCCCCACATGAAGGACCTTGCCCGCCCGGCACACCGTCTCCAGACCGTCCGCCGTATCGTCCGCATCCATCAACGGGTCCGGACGGTGGATCAACAGAACGTCCAGATAGTCCGTGCGCAGCGCCGTCAGGCTGGAGTCAACCGACGCGACGATGTGCTGCTTGGTCGAGTTGTAGTGCTTGATCCGATGCTGCGGCCGGGTGCGCGCCATCGTGGCGAGGCCGCACTTTGAGATGATCTGGATGCTGTCCCGGGGGCCGTTCCATTCGGCAAGGCCGGCACCGAGGATACGCTCGCCTTCGTACATTGCGTAGACATCGGCGCTGTCGATCGCGTTGATCCCCACGTCGACCGCCGCCTCGATCCGTTCGGCCACGAAGCGGGCGTTGACCCTGGCTTCCTGGTTATCAACCAGCCGCCAGGCGCCCAGGACCAGGCGCGGCATTGAGGGCCCGTCGGGATGGATATCAATCGTCGGTACCGTCATGGACACCGCATCAGAACTGGTTTCGGTCGCGAATGAAATTGTCCCACTGCTTCTCGCCGATGTCGCAGGGCGGTCCCGCATAACCTGCCGTCCGGACCAAGAGGCCCCGCCGGTGATCGTGAACCGGGGCAACCCCGGCGATCTCGCGGACCAGCTTGGTGCGGATCGCGCCGGCAAAACTGCGGAACGACTCCGCGACGATCAGGAACGCACCCGGCCCACCGATGACGCAGTCTGCGTAATAGAGGTCCAGGTCCTTGGTCGTCGGGAAGCCCCAGGGGTTGGGCCGGTCGTTCATGATCGGCAGGCCGTTGATCGTGATCCCACGCGCCACGGCCTGGTCGCGGGCCGCCGTGACCAGCGGTCCGTAGTTGTTGGGGCCGTCGCCGGATATGTCGATTACCCGCCGTTCGCCGGCGAAACCGTTGTCGTCGAACATGGGGATCGAATAGAAGATCGCGTTGCTAATCGAGGTGCGCTGGGCAGTGAACAGCGGCGAAACTTCGATCTGCCTGGCAAACGCGAGCGCACCATCCAGATCGGCGATTTCCCGCCAGCCGACGACGATCCGGAAATAGTCCAGGCCGGCCCACTCCACATACGCCAGGGCGATCCGGCCATGCGGCCCCGAGCTGATCGCCTGGACGACCGCCGGGTCGGAGAGTGCACCGATATAGCCGCGCCGCTGCAACTCCGCCTCGTCCTTGTCGATGCTGCCGGAAACGTCGACCGCCAGCACAAGCTCCAGGTCCACCGCCTTTTCCGCGGCGCCTGGATTGACACCGCCCGACAGCAGCGCGCAAAGCAACGCAAAGAGTGCAATACCCCGCATTGCGACCATTACAACCGAGGCAGGCATCGCCTGCAAGACGTTGCAGCCGCGGCCTGCTTGCACGCGGGCTTTTCATCGACGGGGTCGATTGGTCTTTTTTTGCGGTTCCGACTCCGTGCGCACCCTTACCAGTCCGGCTTGTCGCATGACACGGGCCAGGGACGAGACGGACCCGGCGCCCTCACACCGCGGAGTCTTGGCGAATGCCGGCGCACGATAAAGCAACCGAACCCAACAAACTGTATTGATTGCGGAAAACCAGGACGGCAACCGAAACAAACAGACCCGACTGTATAAAACAGAACCCGCGATGCCCCGGCTCCTGGGTGCAGAAATCGCGGCTTCACCGCGGAACCCAAAGTCAATCGCGCACGGACCGCAACGCTGCGCGTCCAACATTAATATGCATCAGGCGATTCAAAATGCCTTGTCATACCGTCCGTTCCTGCTTCATTCTGCCGCCTCCGGGGGGAAAGCCAAAGGGCAAGAACCGAGGCAGGGGAGGAATTCATCATGGCCGCCGTGTCCCGTCGTGACCATTTGGTCGAAACCGCGCTCAGTCTCTTTTATCGGGAAGGGTTCCACGCAACCGGGATCGACAGAATTCTGAGCGAGGCCGGTGTGGCCAAGATGACTCTCTACAATCACTTCCGCTCAAAGGAAGACCTGATTGTCGCAACCCTGCAATTGCGCGACGAACAGTTCCGCACCTGGCTGATGGAAACGGGCGAAAAGAAGGCGAAGAAGCCGCACAAACGCCTGCTGGCTCTTTTCGATGCAATCGAGGAGCATGTGAGCAGGCGCGACTTCAGCGGCTGCATGTTCGTCAACGCCGCGGCCGAATACGCCCCGCGCAAGGATCCCATCCACAAAGTGGCCGCAAACCACAAGAAGCTGTTGCTTGACTACATCACGGGCCTGGCAAAGGAAGCCGGCGCGAAGAAATCCCCCGATCTCGCACGCCAGCTGCTGGTCCTGATCGATGGCGCGCTCGTCTCGGCGCAGGTTTCAGGCCCCGGCGAGTCGGTGAAGGCGGCTCGCCAGGTGGCCCGCGGTCTGATCGACAGGGCGGTCGGCAAGTCCTAGCCCGGGGCGCCCATTCCCGGGCGCACTGCCTTTTCCCCACATCATCTGGGGCGCCTGGCGCACTGCACCCCCACATGCGACGCGATCCGCCGCGCCCCGCGGTCGGGCGGATTGACGCCCGAATTGAGCCTGATCAATGATCGCCCGGCCCGGTTGTGAGAGGTAATGGGGTCCGGTCCGGCCGGCGAACGGCCGCGGCCGCAAATATGCGACTCTCCAGAGTGGGGTGCATCAATGGAATCGCAAGACGACTACTACGAAGAATATTACGGAAAGACCGGAAAGCGCCGTAAGCCCTCGCCCTGGCGCCTTCATCTGGTGGCCATCGCGATCCTCGTTGCCGTCGGGGTGGTCGTGGTCGTGTCCGGCGTGACCGATCGCTGGCTTCCCGCGTCAAACGACCAGGAAGCGCACACCATCGACCCGCGCAACCTGGACGCCCTGCGCTAGGCACCGGTTCCAACGATTACATCCCGCGTCGTCACGCCGCCGTCGCGGCGCGTTTGTGCTGTGCTGTTGTCAAGCCGCCTTGCGGCAGGCACGCTGGGTTCCTCTCGATCCACAAGGACGGAGCCGCGCGCCCATGACCCTTGACCCCACCAAGCCCTGGCTTGCACCGACAGCACCACGCGACGCCCCGGCGGGTGATCGCCTGGCGCAATTGCTTGCCGAGCCGGGTATCCTCGCCGCGCCGGGTGCCCATGATGCGCTCTCCGGGCTGTTGGCGAAACGTGCAGGGTTCCGCTGCCTCTACATCTCCGGCGGTGCGCTGACCGCGTCGATGGGGCTGCCGGACTTGGGGGTGATGGCCCCTGACGAACTGGTCGCCGCGACCCGGCGGATTGCCCGGGCAACGGACCTGCCGCTGATTGTCGACGGCGATACCGGATACGGCGAGGCGTTGAACGTGATGCGCCTGGTCCGCGAACTGGGGGATGCGGGGGCAGCCGCCGTCCAGATCGAGGACCAGATCCTGCCGAAGAAGTGCGGACATCTGAATGACAAGCAGCTCGTGCCGGCAGAAGAAATGGCACGCAAGATCGGGGCGGCCCGCCGGGCCCGCACCCATCTGCGCATCGTCGCCCGAACAGATGCCGCCGCCGAAAGCATCGATCAGGCAATCGCCCGCGCCCGGCTTTACTTGGAGGCTGGCGCGGACGTGATTTTCCCGGAGGCGCTGACCAGCGAAGAGGACTTCCGCCGGATGCGCGCGGCACTGGATGCCCCGTTGCTGGCCAACATGACCGAGTTCGGGCGGACGCCCTACCTGACCGCCGACCGCTTCGCCGAGATCGGCTTCGACGTGGTGATCTGGCCGGTCTCCTCGCTTCGGGTGGCGGCGAAGGCGACCGAGTCGCTGTACCGGCATTTGGCGGAATCCGGCGAAACGCACGCTCTCCTGGACCGGATGCAGACGCGCGCCGAGCTTTACGAGACGATCGGCTACGACGCCTATGAGGCCCTGGACGAAACTATCGCGGCCAGCATCGTGCCGGACAGGCGGGACTGACCGGGTTCGACCGACCCGGTGCGGCCTCAGATGTGGCGACGGGTCAGCAGATGGCTGTCGCTGGAAGAGGCGGCCAAATCGTCGTCGCCGAAGCCTAGGGCAGGGCCCGGCACGTCGTTCTCGCCGAAGACAGCGGTGCGGTTCCGGCCAGCAGACTTCGCTTCGTAGGGCGCCTGGTCCGCCCGTTTCATGAGTCCCGTGAAATCCACATCGCCCTTTTTCAGGGATGAGATTCCCATGCTGACCGTGAAGCGCAGGCTGCCCATATCTTGCGGGATCTCCACACGGGCGAGCGCCTCGCGAATCCGCTCGGCGACCCGCCGCGCGGATGGTGACGTCGTTTCCGGAAGCGTGATCGCGAATTCCTCGCCGCCGATGCGCCCGATGATATCGTTCTCGCGCAACAGCTCTTTGCATTGCCGTGCCAGTTCCCTGAGGACCTGGTCACCCACATGATGGCCATAGCTGTCGTTGATGATCTTGAAATGGTCCGCATCCAGCATAATGACCGACAAGGCGCGCTCGTGCCGCCGGGCGCGCTTGAATTCGGGCTCGGACATTTCAAGGAAGTGCCGGCGGTTGCTGACGCTGGTCAGTTCGTCGGTGGTCGCCAGTTGACGCAGGCGCGCCTCCGCCCGTTTCCTGGCCTCGATTTCGCCGGTCAGGGCTGCGGTACGCTGCTCGAGCTGGATTTCCAGCCCGATCCATCGCGCAAAAAGCCGGGTCAGTTCCAATTCGCCGTCGGTGAACGGCCGGGACCGCGGCACTGGGCTTGAGAAATTAAGCGTGCCGAACGGCTGTCCGTCGGCGACAAGCGGGGCACCGATATAGGTCTCGAGGCCGAATTTCTTGTAGCAGGCATGGTCGCGGATTTCGCTTTGCTCCACGTGGTTAAAGCCGACCGGCGCGGCCGCCTCCAGCACATGAACGCAGTAAGTATCCTGAAGATCGAACGACTGGCCCGGTTCGACTTCGCCGTTCGGCGAGACCGCATTAACCACGGTGTAGACCCCATCGCGGATCTGACTGACGATCGCGATCGGCGTGCCGAAGCGCTCCGCCCCCAGGCTCAGGATACGATCGATCTTTTCGTCGACCGCGAGATCGTGGTCGGACGTGATCTCGTGCAACCGCTTCAGACAGCGGTCGTTTTCCTTCTGGTCCGTGGTATCGCTGAGAACGACCGTCAACCGGCCCGCGCCGCGCGAGGCGGAGACCTTCAACCAGCTCAGGCCACCGTGGCCTTCGAACCCGTGCTGGAAGGCAACCTGGGGCCGGGCGCGGGCTTCGTCGAACAGGCGGAGGAAAAGCCCGTCTAGCAGTTGCGCATAGTCTGCCGTGGGAATGGCTCGTCCGACGGTGCGCGTGCTGAGCCAGCCCGTCAGCACCTCCGCCGGTGCGTTGAGATACTCGATCTCGACCCCGCCGTCGCCGACAGCGTGGGGAGGCCACCTGAAAACCAGGACGGCATCGTCAAGGTATTCGAAGCAGGCGTGCGCATAGGCCGGGAAACCGGCCTCCGACGCGTCGCCGTCGCCGTCACTTCTGGTTGGGAATGCGCCTCCTTCCCCCATGCCTAAACCTTACATCGCCTTTCCCAAGATTTGCTTAACCTGTCAGCGAAAGTGCCGGTTTTCCGCCCTTTGAGACAGTCCCGGCACCAGCGTTAACGCCTCTGAAACCGGCCGTTTGGTAAACAAACGCGCCGCCCGATGACGTGTGAACGGAGCCCAAGTCCGATGAGTTACAAGATGATCATGCTGGCCGAAGACGACCCCATCGTCCGCGGCATGTACGAGGGCATCCTGGACCGCAGCGGCTTCGTTCCCTTGACGGCGACGTCCGGCACGGAGTGCCTGGAACTGTTGGCGAACAAGAAACCGAAAGCGATCGTTCTTGACGTCAACATGCCGGATCTGAACGGGATCGAGACCTGCAAAAGGCTGCGGTCCCATGCCAAGTACACCGGGCCGATCATCTTCCTGACCGGAGCCGACGACGTGGACACCGTGCGCGCCTGCCTGGCGGCCGGCGGCGACGACTACATCCTGAAGTCCGCCCAGCCGAACGAGTTCCTGCGCCGGGTCAGGCGCTGGGTCGAAGGTGATCTCGAAACCCTGCGCAACCGCACCTCCCAGTAGGCCCACGCGGCCGAAGCGACCGCCGCACCCGCCAGGGGCGGCAGGTCTCAAACCTTGTCGGGAGCAGCTGGTCCGGGTCGGCGCCACTTAAGGGATTCTTAGGCGCGATTTGCTAGGATTTCCCATCACAAGATATTGAAAGAACTCGATTTTATCGAACCCTGCTTCCGCCGCAGAACGCCGGCAGAGGAGATCCAACGCAGTGAAACGCCTTTCGACCTGCATGGTTGCCGTGCTGGCGGTCTTCGCCGCCGGAATGGTGCCAGCGGGCGCCACCGGTTTCGATACGGACCTGCAAATGGCCGCACGCGGGAAGACGCTGGTGCTCGGCAGGGTATCCGACGACTCAGTCAAGACCCTGAAGAGACTCGGGCCGATGGCCGACTACATTGCCAAGCAACTCGGACATCTCGGTTACACGGCGGGGGAACCCGTCGTCGCGCGCTCCAACGAGGAAATGGCCGACCTGATCCGCAGCGGTGAGGTCGATATTGTCTCCGAGACCGCCCTGTCCGCCCTTTGGTTCGCCGAATCGGTCGACGCGCAACCCCTGATGCGGGAATGGAAGAAGGGCGTCGCCGCGTACCAGAGTGTCCTGATCGGCAAGAAGGGCAGCGGCCTTAACCGGTTGGAAGACCTTCGCGACAAGGTGGTCGCCTTCGAGGATCCCGGCTCCACCTCCGGGTTCTTGTATCCGCTGGCGGCCTTGCGCCAGGCCGGACTGGACCCGGTCCCCGTCAAGCGCGGCCAGAAACCGCCGGCCGGGAAGGTCGGGTACGTCTTCACCAGGGGTGAAGTGAATGTCGCGACCTGGGTTGCCCGCGGCCTCGCCGATGCCGGCGCCATCAGCAACCTGGACTGGGAAGACATCGCCCGCACGCCAGGCATCCTGAAATCGGAAATCGAGGTGTTCTACGAAGGCACACCGATATTGCGCTCAGTCCTGTTGGTCAGGGGCGACCTGGACGACAGCGTCAAGTCCGCGATCAGGCAAGTCCTGGCGGCGATGGAAAACGACGCCGAAGGCAAGAGGGTCCTCAAGGCCTACTACAAGGTCAAGCGCTACGACGAGATTGTCGGATCCGTCGCAGACGACCTGGACCAGCTTCGGGCCCTCTATCCACTTGTTAAAGACGCGATGTAAATGCGGCTCAAGACCCGGTATGCCCTGACGATCCTTGGCCTGGTCGTTATTTCGGTAACGGTCGTTGCCTCAGCAACGCTGGTCCGGGTCAAGCAGCTGCTGGACGAAACGCAGGTCCAGAGCGCCGCGGAGATGTCCGCGGCGCTCGAACTGCAACTGAAAGGGTTCGGCCTTTCCAAGGTCAGCCAGATTGCAGCAGCAACAGCCGAGCCGCTTTACCACTTCGAACTGGACGTACTTCAGGACCTGCTGGAACCGGTCCTTCGCCAGGAAACCGTGCTTGAAGTCCACCTCTACGATCCGGACGGCCTGATCATCCACGACGGAACCGAAACTCTTGAAGGTTACGGGCGGAATGTCAGCGACCACCCCAGCGTGCGGGAATCGATGCAGAAACGAGAGGCGATCGCCACGCTTCGCGGCGATGTCCTGTACGCGGCGGCCCCGGTCCTGGTCGGAGACAAAGTTCTGGGCGGCGTCGGCCTGCATATCTCGGCCGAGGCAGTCCAGGCACAGATCTCAGCCATGCACCAGACGCTCCAGGGCATTCAGAACGAAGGCATCTCCGACTTCCTGAAGGTCACCGTCTTCCTGCTTGTCCTGCTGTCGCTGTCGGGGTTCGTGATCGCCTATTTCATCGCCCGCGGGATGGCCCAGCCGATCACGGGCCTGTCCGACGTGGCGCGGCGCATCGGCGAAGGGAACTACAAGGTACCGATTGCCGTGAACCGCAGCGACGAGATCGGCGATCTGGGTCGGTCGTTCCAACGCATGGCCCAGAACCTTCAGGTCGCGCACGACGAGCTGGCCCGCGCGAAGGAGGATGCCGACCGCGCGAACGCGATGAAATCCCAGTTCCTGGCGAACATGAGCCACGAGATCCGGACCCCCATGAATGGCGTTCTGGGCATGACGGATCTGTTGATGCCCACGGAACTGAGCCGTCGGCAAGAGCGCTTCGTGAAGGCCGTTCAGCACTCGGCCGAGGGACTGCTGAATATCATCAACGACATTCTCGACTTCGCCCGGATCGAGGCCGGGAAGATCGAAGTCGATCCGACGTCGCATTTCGACCTGCACGAGCTGGTCTCGGACGTCGTCGATCTGACGGCCGAGTCCTCGCGGTCGAAAGACCTTCACATCTCGGGGAGGTTAGTCCAGGACGTGCCCCGGTTCGTGCAAGGCGATCCGAACCGTCTGCGCCAGGTGCTGATCAACCTGATCGGAAACGCCGTCAAGTTCACTGAGAAGGGCGAGGTGGCTGTCCGGATCAGCGCCGACAACCACGATGAAACGCAGCTTGTCCGCATGGAGATAGCCGATACCGGCATCGGTATCGAACCCGCCGCCCAAAGGAAGTTGTTCATCCCATTCGAGCAGGCGGACGGCTCGATCACGCGACGCTTCGGCGGCACCGGGCTTGGGCTGTCGATCTCTGCCGAACTGGTCAAGCTGATGGGCGGCGAAATCGGCGTCAACAGCATCCCGGGCGAGGGGTCGACGTTCTGGTTCACGATCCGGCTACCCGAAACCGAAGGCAAGAACGTCGCGCTTTCGACGTCCCGAAACCTGGCTGGCCTGCGGATCATGATTGTCGACGGCAACGCCACCTCGGCCAATGTCATTTCCTCGGCGATCCTAGGTTGGAACGGCCTGCCCGAAAGCGTCAAGGACGGGCCGACCGCCATCGAGCGGCTGGCCGAAGCGGCCAACAAAGGCAAGCCCTTAGATCTGGCGATCATCGACATCGCGGCGCCGGGCCTCAACGGCGTCCAGATGGCCCAGCGCATTCGTTCGAAGGCGGTTCTGGTCGAACTGCCGATCATTGCGATGATCTCCTTCGACTGGAGCGGTGACGGCTCCATCGCGGAGCAGGCAGGCATCAATGGCGTCCTGACCAAGCCAATCCGGCAGACCGAACTGTTTGCGGAAATCGGCGCGGTTCTTTGGGACAAGATGCTGATCTCGCCCCCGCCGGACCTGGAAACCGAGACCCGCGCCCATGCCGCGCACCAACCGGATACGACCCTGAACGGGCTCGACCACCGAATCCTTCTGGCCGAAGACAATCCGGTCAACCAGGCGGTTGCGACCGAGTTCCTTGCCGCGCTCGGCTGCGACGTCGAACTGGCCTCCAACGGCAAGGAAGCGGTCGCGGCATTCGAACAGGGCGGGTTCGATGTGATCCTGATGGATTGCCAGATGCCGGAGATGGACGGCTTTGCCGCCGCCCGGGCGATTCGCCGGCACGAAAAAGAGAGCCAGGCCGAAATCCGGGTTCCCATCATCGCGGTCACCGCGAATGCCTACGATTCGGACAGGCAAAGCTGCCTGGACGCCGGCATGGACGACTATCTCGCCAAACCGTTCAACCAGGACGCGCTGCAGGAGATCCTGCAGTGGAGCCTCAGCACCCGGAATTCAAACGGCGAACAAGAACCGACAGAGGAGAAACCGATGCAGGATGCAAACGACAACACGGCAACAAACGGCACGCTGGACCGCGCTGCGCTGGACGCGCTGGCGGCCGCGACGCCGAAAGACCCCGGCAGCCTGGTGACAAAGGTCATCGGGCTTTACCTGGAACATGCCCCAGGGCTGGTGGAGAACATCCGCGAGGCGCTGAGCAGCAACGACTGCGACGCCGCGCGCAGTGCCGCACACCGCCTGAAGTCCAGCAGCGCCAATGTGGGCGCCGTGCAGCTTTCGGCGCAGTGCAAGGCGCTGGAGGATGCCGCACGCAACGGGTCGGTCGATGCGCCGGACACGGTGGCCGCCGCCATTGACCAGGAATTCGCTGCCGTCTGCGGCGCGCTGCAGATGGAACTGGCCGAAAGGACCAAAGGGGCGGCCTGAAATGCCTGATGCGTTCGTTTCCCACCCGCCGGCGATGGTCCTGGTCGTCGTCGACGACCCCGCCCAGCGCCTGATCTTCAAAGAGACGCTGATCAACGCAGGCTACCGCGTCGAAGAGGCCGTCGACGGGCTGGACGGCCTGGAGAAGGCCCGGCAACTCAAGCCCGACCTGATTGCGCTTGACGTGATGATGCCGGGAATGGACGGCTTCGAGGCCTGTGCCGCGATCCGGAAGGACGAAACACTGCGTCATGTCCCGGTCATGATGGTGACCGGCCTGGAAGACGTCGATTCGATCGAACGGGGGTTTGTCGCCGGCGCAACCGACTTCGTCACCAAACCTGTGAACTGGCTGCTGCTGGAATACAGCGTGATGTATCTCTTGCGCACAAGCCGGATGGAATCCGAACTGCGCGCCGCGAAAGAGCAGGCGGAATCGGTGAACCGGGCCAAGACCGCCTTCATCGCCAACATCAGCCACGAACTGCGAACGCCGCTGCATGCCATCATCGGTTTTTCCGAGGTGATGCACGCCCAGACCGTCGGGACGATGGGCGACGATATCTACCGCGACTACCTGGAAGAGGTGCTGAACGGCGGCCGCAACCTGCTGACCATGATCGACAGCATCATCGACTTGGCCAAGGCGGAAAGCGGTGCGTTGAGCATGCAGCGGGACACCGTGGACCTGTCTTCCGTGGTGGACAGCGCGCTCGTCGGCCTGACCGACAAGGCCCGGGACGCCGGCGTCGCCCTGACGGTCGACACGCCCAAGCGGGTGGTTCCCATCAAGGGCGACGAACAAAGACTGCGTCAGATGGTGGCGCAGGTGGTCTCCAGCGCCGTGAAATTCACGCCGGAGGCCGGCGCGGTGTCGGTCAGCCTGGAAGACGACGCTGACAATACGATTACGATCGCGATCAGCGATACGGGCGTTGGCATGGCGCCGGAAGAGATCGCAACGGCGCTATCACCGTTCAGCCAGGTGAACGGCTCGCTGACGCGACCGCAGAACGGCGCGGGGGTAGGACTGCCACTGGCCGCGACCATTGCCCGCCTGCACGACGCGAAGCTGGCGATGGACAGCACGCCCGGCCTGGGCACCCGCGTGACGATTGCCTTCCCGGCGGCTTGCCGGGCGTCCTAGAAGCCAGCACCCGAACCCCTCATCCGGCCCTTCCGGCCACCTCCTGCCTTCGCCGAAGCGAAGCTCCGGCTTCGCGCAGGCAGGTCTCCCCCCGGGGGAGAAGGGGACAAAAAGCCCCTCACGAAAACCCTCATGCTGAGGGGTGTGGCCGGATGAGTGGGTTCCGGTGCCAGGGTGGCTTGCCACCCGAAGCTCGAAGAGCGAAGGGTGGTGCCCCCGGGGAGACTCGAACTCCCACTCCGTTGCCGGAAACAGATTTTGAGTCTGCCGCGTCTACCAATTCCGCCACAGGGGCACCGTCTTGTCGGCGGCCCTTTATGGGTAGGAACCGGAATGGGGTCAAGATGGTTGGGCTGACTAGTCGGCCGTGTATTTGTCGGCGTACCGGTCGCGGATATCCAGAACTTCCTTGAGATTTTCCATCAGCACATCGACCAGCTTGGGGTCGAAGTGTTTGCCGCGTTTCGCTCGCATATGGGCGATCACATCGTCCAGCGGCCAGGCCTTCTTGTAGGGCCGGTCGCAACCCAGAGCGTCGAAGACGTCCGCGATCGCCGTGATGCGGCCGAAGACATGGATCTCCTCGCCAGCTTTGCCGGCCGGATAACCTGTCCCGTCCCACTTTTCGTGATGCTGTTGGGCGATCGTCGCGCCGGCGCGAATCAGCTCATGTTCGGAGTCCTTCAGCATCGCATAACCCAACAGGGCGTGGTTCTGGACGATGCCCCATTCCTCCGATTCCAGCTTTCCGGGCTTGTTCAAGATGGTGTCCGGAACGCCGATCATGCACACGTCGTGTAGCGGCGACGCCGCCCGCAGGACCTGCGCCTCTTCCAGGTTCAGCCCGTAGCCGAGCGCCAGGACCTTCGAGATTTCGGCCACACGTTTGACGTGGTTGCCAGTCTCCCGCGACCGTGTCTCCACCGCCTCACCCAGGCGGTAGATCATCTCGCGTTGTGCGCGTTCGTGCTCCTCGTTCATCTGGATGTTCTCGAACGCAACGCCCACGTTGCGGGCGAAGACTTCAATCAAGTGACGGTACGGCGCATCGTCCGTGGCCACATCGCTCAGATAGACGATGTAGTTCAGCCCCGACCTGGTCCGGAAGTTTCGGACCACGCGATTGCCGATACGGACCGTGCCTTCATCCTTGATGGCGGTCTCGAAATCCTCCAGAACCTGACGCGGCATCATCGGACGGCGATCGATACCCACCTGTTCGGTGAACCGGCCGGTCCCGGCGACCACATCGATCGCGGGGCCTTTGCAGATCGCCGCAATGCCGCTGGTCTGGGCGGCATCGCCGCCGTGGTCCAGATAGATCAGCGTTGTGAGCTGCTCCAGAACACCCTGCGCAAACATGCCCATCGAGCGCCGCTCGAAGATCGTCGACGTGGCATCGATGACCTGTTCCAGCGCGCGTTTATTCGATTGCAGTGCGACGGAGTCCCGATAGGCTTTCAGCGCGGTGTGCATGGCGACAAACAAGCGATCGCCAGCCAGCACCTCGTGGCCAGCATGGTCGCTGATGTCGTAATCCGTGATCAGGCGGCGGTCGATCGGCACGCCGGAACGGTTCTCCCGCACGATGATCCGGACATTGTGGTCATCAGCGACGTCGCGGACGAAACGCACGAACTCCAGGCCCGCCAGATCCGTTTCCAGTTCGACGTCGACCAGCACGACTGCGGTATCTGGGTGCTCCTGGATCAGTTGTTCGGCATCCGTGGCGGCGTTGGCGCACAGGATTTCCAGACCGCGGCCCGCAAATCCCATTCCTGCCAGTTCCGCCTGAACCGCATCGCATGCCGACGGCTGCTCGACGACGATCATCACCTTCCAGGTGGCACCCCCCTTCAGGGCGGGAGCGCTGCTGATCTCGTCTGGGTGAAGGGTGCGGTCGGGATGGGGTGCGGAGTTCATCAATCCTGTTCCTGGTGGTCAGACCCGGTCCAGAGACCGAGCCGGCGCCGCGTGCGGCCGCCCGCCAGCCCAAGATTTCTATAGGAAACAGGTTGATATCTTCTTGATGGTCCGGGGACCCCGTGCCGCCGGCTGGCCTGACATTCCCGTGAATGCCTTCTTGGAAGCCGGACGACCGGGCCCCATATGCAAGTGGTTAACAGACTACGAAAGAAACGACCAAAGGAACGAATCATGTCCTCCCACGCGCAACGACGCTCGGCCACCACGGCCGGCACCGGCCTGCTGGCGGGTATGTCGGTATGGGCGCTGGTTCTAATCGCCTTGTCCACGGTCCCGCTGGATGCGGGCAGCCACACGGGGATCTATTCGCCCACCGGCCTGCTGATCGCGTCCGCCGATCCACACGAGCAGGGCGTCGTCTTCGAAAGACAGCTTTTGCCCATCGACTGACGGCAACGACCGGGTGCCAGTCGCCGGCCCGCTAGGACCGGCGCACGCTTTTCGCTATAACCGCGCAGTTCGCCACAAGGACCTGCGCGCTATGGCCGTCACCGAAGTTTTCACCGAGCCCCTCAGACGCCTGTACGACTGGACCATGGGTCTCGCCGCCCACCGGCACGCTGTGTGGTGGCTGGCACTGATCGCATTAGTCGAAAGCTCGGTGTTCCCGATCCCGCCCGACGTGATGATCATTCCCATGGTGCTGGCGGCCCGGGACCGGGCCTGGCTGATTGCGGGTGCCGCGACGTTGGCCTCGGCGCTGGGCGGCCTGTTGGGCTATTTCATCGGCTACGAGCTCTACGAACTGATCGGCCGGCCGATTATCGAGTTCTACGGCTATGGCGAGAAGTTCATCACCTTCCAGTCCTGGTACAGCGCATGGGGCGCGTGGATCGTCGCCGCCGGCGGGTTCACGCCGATTCCCTACAAGGTCATCACAATCGCCAGCGGCGTCGCGGACATGGACCTGGCAACCTTCACCGCCGTTTCGGTGATCAGCCGGGGCGCCCGCTTCTTCCTGGTCGCGGCGTTGCTGTACGCCTTCGGCCCGCCGATCCGGGCGTTCATCGAACGGCGGCTGGGGCTTCTGGCACTGTTGTTCTTTGCCGGCCTTTTCGGCGGATTCCTGGTCCTCGGGCTTGTGGTGTAAGGATTTAGGCGCATGCGCGATTCGGTCGCGATGCGCTCGCACGAACGGCAAACAGGGTCTATATCTGCCCTATGACTGTCTTGACACTTGACCGGATGATTGAACGCGCACTTCCTGCCGCGCCGCTGGTGCTGCTGGCCGCCAGTGCCGGGGTTCTGGGCACGGCTTACGTCTTTGAGTCCGGCCTGGACATCCAGCCCTGCAAGCTGTGCCTTTACCAGCGGATCCCCTGGTGGAGCCTGGCCGGACTTGCCTCGGCGCTGATCATGCTGCGCGGACGCCCCGGCTGGCTGCGCGCCGGACTGGGGCTCGCAGCGCTCTTGATGGCGGCCAATGCGGCGCTTGCCGGATATCATGTCGGCGTCGAGCAGGCCTGGTGGGCTGGTCCCACCTCATGCTCGGCGCCGGCGGGTGGCGCCACGACCTTCGAAGACCTGAAGGCCCAGATTCTCGCCGGGCCGGTCGTGCGGTGCGACAAGATCCCGTGGCAGCTGTTCGGCATCTCTATGGCCGGGTACAACGTGCTGCTATCGCTGGGCACGGCCGGATTCGCGGCCGCTGCGGCCCTGCGTCCGTCGCCAGAGCCGCGCGCATGACCGCGGGACCGCGCTATCTTCCCGGCGATCCGCCGCCGGACGAGGCGCTGGCCCGGATGGTGCGGGTCGACCATGCCGGCGAACTGGGGGCGGAACGGATCTACGAAGGTCAGATCGCCGTGCTTGGCAGGGGCCCCAAGGGCAACGTCCTGGCCCACATGGCCGAACAGGAGAAGGCGCACAAGCAGGCCTTCGACGAGATGCTGCCGCGGCGGAGGGTCCGGCCGACCATCCTTGCGCCGCTGTGGCACGTTGCCGGATATGCGTTGGGCCGGACGACCGCCGGCATGGGCGAATCCGCGGCGATGGCCTGCACCGTCGCGGTCGAGGAAGTCATCGACGAGCATTACGCCGACCAGGCCGACAAGCTCCGCGCCCTGGGCGGCGAGGACGAACTGGTCGAGACGGTCGAGCGTTTTCGCGCCGAGGAACTGGAACACCGCGACCTGGCATTGGATCATGGCGCCGAACAGGCGCCCGGCTTGCCCGTGCTGTCGGCGGCGATCAAGGCAGGATCAAAAGTCGCGATCTGGCTTAGCGAACGGTTCTGACGCCCGCCGGGGCGTTCAGTCGTCCAGCTCGGTATCCCAATAGAGATAGTCGCGCCAGCTTTCGTGCAGGAAATTGGGCGGAAAGGCGCGGCCGTTTTCCTGCAGCTCCCAGGTGCTCGGCTGCTCGGGGCGCCGGCGCGGGGCCATGTGCGCCTCCTGCGGCGTCCGGCCACCCTTTTTGAGGTTGCACGGAGCGCACGCCGCGACGACGTTTTCCCAGGTCGTGTGGCCGCCGCGGCTGCGGGGAATGACGTGATCGAAGGTCAGTTCCTGCGCCGGGAAGGCGTTTGCGCAATAGACACAGCTGAACCGGTCGCGCAGGAACACATTGAATCGGGTAAAGGCGGGGCGGGTCGTGGGCTGAACGTATTCCTTCAAGGATATGACGCTGGGCAGCCGCATCGCCATCGATGGGCTGTGCACCGTCTCTTCATATTCCGAGATGACATTGACCCGGTCCAGCACCACGGCCTTGATCGCATCCTGCCAGGCCCACAGGGACAGCGGGAAGTAACTGAGCGGCCGGAAATCGGCGTTCAGTACCAGGACCGGGCAGTCGGACAAGCCTGCCGTCAAAGCGATCCCTCCAGTCCCCGGATTCCCAGCCGGCACGGCAGGGGTCGGGGTCCCAGTTAAGGCCGCGATATTGTTAGCGGATGTCCGCTAACGCCACAAGATGTGGTGCGACCAATGGCTCCGCGATCCACGTCACGTTAATAAACCATTGTTTCGATTTTATTTAACCCAGGACGCGCTGCAGAAAGGCCGTCCCGGCCGTGATTCCGGCCGGATCGATGCCGTGCGGCAGCCCGGGCCGGATCAGGGTCTCCACGTCAAAGCCGTTGTCTTCCAGTACTTTGGCGGCCATCGGGGTGCATTGGACCGGGACGATCTCGTCCGCGTCGCCATGCACCAGCAGGACGGGGGGTTTGGAACGCGCCTCCGCGGCGAAACTGTCGGCGCCGACCAGCATCCCCGAATATCCCAGGATGCCTGCCACCGACTCGGCGCGCCGGGGTGCGACGAACAGGCTCATCATCGTTCCCTGGCTGAAACCGACCAGGGCTGTCCTGTCGGCCGACAGCCCGGTTTCGGCCAGCAGCTCGTCGATATAGCCGTCCAGGATCGGCGCCGAGGCCTGGGCTCCTGACTGGATCGCCTCGGCCGACCGGTCCAGCAGCGAAAACCACTGATAGCCGAACGGCGCCATGTCGCAGGGATAGGGCGCGTTGGGCGCCACGAACAGCGCGGTCGGCAAGGCGTTGGAAAGCTGCGGCGCCAGGCCGATCAGATCGTTGCCGTCCGCGCCAAGACCGTGCAGCAGGATCACCAGCTGCTCGGCGGCGCCCCCGGACGCGGGTCCGAAACGCGGGCCGTCCAGTTTGAAGAAGTCATGCATCGATCCACCCTCGATCCGGTTCGTGCTTTTGCCGGCGCACCAGTGTCATGGCGCACCCTTGTAGTAATGCCACAGAAAAAGGGCGCCGACACCGCGCCAAGGCGCCCAAGGCGCGACCAGTTCCCGTGCCGTCCTGCCATCCGGGCGCCCCCCGAGCCGCTTCAGACGCTTCAGGCCTTCCTGCAAGGCCAGATCGTCGGCGGGGAAGACATCCCGGCGACCCAGTGCAAAGAGCGAATAGACCTCGGCCGTCCAGCGTCCGACACCCTTCAGATCCACCAGCGCCACCACCACCGCATCGTCCGAGAGCGCCGCGACTCGAACAGGATCCAGTCGGCCATCCAGGGCTGCACGGGCGATGCCACGGGCATAGGCGATCTTCGGCCGGCTCAGCCCGGTCGACCGCAGCGTCTCATCGTCCAAATCGAGGAACAGTTCCGGCGGCATCGGGTCGGCAAGCGCCGCCAGCCGTGCGCGGATCGCCGCCGCCGCACTGGCGGAGATCTGCTGGGCCGCGATGATCTCCAACAGCCCCGGGAACCCTTCCTCGCGCACCCGCGGCGCCGGATAGCCGACCACGTCCAGGCCGGCCGCGACGTCGCGATCGCGCGACGCCAGATGATCCAACCCGCGATTGATGGTGCCCTGATCCATGGCCGTTGACTTACACCGCCACCCGCTGCCTTATCCAGCCCCATGGCTGCCGTCTTTCGCTTCGCTCCCAGCCCGACCGGTCTGTTGCACCTGGGACACGCCTATTCGGCGCTGTTCTCCTGGACCGAGGCGGAGGCTGCGGGCGGGCGCTGCCTGCTGCGCATCGAAGATATTGACATCGGCCGCTGTCGGCCGGTCTTCGAGACGGCCATCCTGGAAGACCTGGCCTGGCTGGGGCTTGAGTGGGAAACGCCGGTCAGGCGCCAGTCGGTACACATGGACGACTATCAAGCGGCACTGGACACGCTGTCCCACATGAATCTGCTGTATCCCTGCTTTTGCACGCGCAAGGAGACCCAGGTAGAGATCGCGGCCGCGCCCAGCGCACCGCACGGTCCGGATGGTCCTCTCTATCCGGGCACCTGCAAGCACCTAGCCCCGGACCAGCGCCGGGCACGCATTGATGCCGGCGATGCCCACGCACTGCGGCTGCACATGGACCGGGCGGCCGCAGCGACCGGACCGCTGACATTCACGGACGCCCGCACCGGGACGGTCGCGGTTGATCCGGAAGGCTGCGGCGACGTGGTGCTGGCGCGCAAGGACGTCCCCACCAGCTACCACCTGGCGGTGGTCGTCGACGACGGCCTGCAGGGCGTCACCCACGTCACCCGCGGCGAGGATCTGTTGTTCGCAACCCATGTTCACCGGGTGCTGCAGGCTCTGCTTGGCCTCAACGAACCCGCCTACCACCATCACCGGCTGTTGTTGGATGCCGAAGGCAAGCGTTTCGCCAAACGCAACAGGTCGGTAACGCTGCAGGCCCTGCGCGACGAGGGCACGACCCCGGACGAGATCCGCCGGATGGTGGGGCTCGGCTAGTCCGGTCCGCCGCGGTCCAGGGCGTCCGCGATCGCGGCGTGGTCCGGTTCTTCGGCCGGCGTCAGCAGGCCATGGCGCAGAAAGAAATCGACCAGAACCATGGCGCAGTTCGGCTTGAAGGCGTCGGTCTCGCGCACCAGCGACATCACCTCGTCCGCCCGCATCAGAGTGAAGGCATCAATCTCGCCGTCGGTGTTGCGTGGCACCAGACCCTCCGGCATCTCCAGGTCGTAGCAGTAGAGCCGGTCGGGCTTGACCCGGACCGGGTCCGGTTGCTCGTTGTAGGTGATGTAGCCCGCGCACCGAGACCGTTCGGCCACCGCCGGCGGCAACGCGGCCTCTTCGGCGCACGCCTTGACCACGTTTTCCATCAGGGCCAGCCCGTGCGGCTGGCCGCCCGCCACCGTGTTGTCAAACAGGCCCGGGAAATTCGGCCGGTCCTCGGATCGGCGGGCGATCCACAGATAGATCCCCTCAGCACGGCGCAGATAGCCGTTCACGTGAACCCCGTAGGACCGAAACCCGAAATGGGGCATCAGCGCCCGCTCCGCCAGCAGAACCGGCGGCGCCTCCCAGGCGTTCTTGACCGCGTAGAGCTCGTCCCGCCAGCCGTGAATGAGGCCTTGGCCGTTCAGCGTCGCCCCCACCCGGGCCAGCGCGGCTGTCCGGTCATCCGGCGTTGCCAGCGCGGGATCCAGCACCACCTCCCGATCCGAGGTCCGAAACAGGTCGGGCCAGGGTGACAGCCGGTCGAGGAACCGGCGAGCGACCCAGCCGAACCGTTCGCCCTGGATCATGAACGGCAGGAACCCCGCATAGTCGGCGTTGTTGCAGGCACGGATGCGATCGAGATAGCCCATCGCCCTTCGCATAGACGACCAAGCGATCCGCTCGCAAGGGCCGTTGCGACTAGGCGCCCACCTTCTCAGACATCAGGACGGCGTGCACACCCCAGATCTGTCGCATTGCCGCGGCGATCTGCGCGGCGGCCGCCGGCACGAGCCCCGGCACCTGGATGTCGACCGTCAGCTCCCGGCCGTCGGCCGAGACGGCGGCATGCCACCGGGCCGGCACCACGCCCCGTTTGGCGAACATGCCCGTCAGCCGGGGCATCAGGCCCGGGTCGGCGGCGCCGTGAACCGCATAACAGGCGGTGGGATGTTTGGGTTTCTGGAGGGGAAAGGCGCGCGCGGACGCGCGTTCAACAGGGTTCAAAGACGACATGACACTCACCATCAGCCGAGAGAGGTTCAACGAACTGCGCACGGACCCGGCCCTGGAACAGGACCGGGCGGCTAATTCGCCGACCCAGGCTGGATGCATGGTGTGTCGTCATCCCCCGGTCTTACCGGGGCACGGCCGGGGTTGCAAGGCTGGCGCCGCGTCAGAACCAGAACAGCGGTTCGCGGACCATCCGGTGCACGCCGGCAGCCGCAAGCACTGGCACCAGCGCGATCGCAAAGGTCAGCAGCGGACGCAACACCCGCTCCAGCCCGACCTTCGACGGCAGCAGGGCGCCCGACAGGCGCCCGGCAAGGAACACCGGCAGCAGCATCGGCAGCGCCGAAAGCTCGATATCGCCGCTTTGCATCAGTCCGGCGATCAGCGCCATCAGCGGCAGCCTGACGCCAAGCTGGCCGCTTGCCGCAAAGGCCAAGCCGGTTGGCGGCCAGGCCACCACAAAAAAGCCGAGGCTGGCCGCAGCGACAGCGCCGGCAAGCTGGGCCGCGCCGGTGGACCCCGACAGGACCACCAGCACCGCCACGCCCAGCGCTGCCGCCGTCAGCATCACGGCCGGTCCCGTGGCCTGGTCCGCCGGCCGTTCCAGAGACACCAGGACGCCGGCAGAAAGCGCCCACAGGATCGCCAGCGGCAGGAGCGCCATGCCGTCGCCGCGCGCGATCGTCGGCCAGCCGACCCACGCCACAGCCGCAAAGGTCGCGGCAAGAATGGCGAACATGCGGGCGCTGCGGCCGGCGCGGCCGAGGTCCAGCGCGACGCCCGCAAGGACGCCCGCCACGGCGATGGCGGGGAGCTTGTCGAGGGCGGCCCGGGGCAGCAAGGCCGGCAGGCCCATCACGGCAAGGTCGGCCGCCAGGAAACCGACACCGATGCCGGCGCCGGCCAGCGCGGCACCGGCGCCACGGCCGCCCGCCAGGCGCAACAGCGCCGACATCGCCAGCGCCACCGCCATGGGCAGCGCCAGAGTCTGAACCGCGGGATTGGCGAACCAAACGTCGGTGACCATCGCGCGCCCTCAACCAATCGCCAGCCATTGCAGGATAAGCGACAAGGTCAGCACCGAGAATGCGGTTGAGATCAGGACAGTCGATGACGCGCGCCCCTCGCCGACCCCGTATCGGTTGGCGAACAGGAATGCGTTCACGCCCGCCGGCTGCGCCGCCAGCACCACGGCGACGACGCCCCACAACGGGTCGACCCGGAACACATGGAATGCCAAGAGCCAGACGACCGCGGGAAACACCAGCGTCTTCAGGGCCGTCAGCATGAGGCAGTGCGTGAAGTTGCCGAAGATGCGGTACCGATAGAGCGACGCGCCGACCGCAAACAGCGCGCAGGGCGCCACCGATCCGGACAACAACTCCGCCACGCGATCGACCGGCGCCCAGATCGGCAGGTTCGCCAGATTGAACGCGAGCCCGGCCAGGAGGCCGACAAAGATGGGATTGGTAATCAGGCCCTTCAGAACCAGCCACGGCAGCTGCCAGAGATTGGCCTCACGCCGCTTGGCAACCTCCAGAAGGATCGTGATGATCGGGAACATCAGCGGTCCGTGGATTGCGATCACCAGGAACAGTGGGACGGCACCCGCCTCGCCGAACGCGGCCAGGACGATCGGAATGCCCAACAGAACGGCATTGCTGTAGCCCGCCGCCGTGCCGGAAATCGTCTGGCCGGCCAGATCCTGCGCGAAAAAGACCCTTGCGACGATCATGCCCGCAGCGAAGACAGCAAACAGCCCCAGGTAATAGCACCCCAGAAAGCCGAGCGGCAGGACGTCGGGCAGGTCCGTGGTGGCCAGGGTCCGGAACAGCAGCACCGGGATCGCGAAGACGAAGACGTACCGGGTCAAGCCGTCGTTGGCCTGCTCGGAGAACCGGCCGCTCCAGGATGCGCCATATCCGATCGCCACCAGTCCGAACACCGGGAGCACGATTCCGACGACCGCATCCATGTCTGGAATCCACCGCGTTTGGTTAATGCCGGAGGCCAAAATGGCCGCGTTTTCCGGCGGTTGCAACCACAGGGAAAGGCCTCTATACCCTTGAGCCGATATTGCCCCAACCCCATGTTCTGTGGGATGAGAGAAGCGCGTCGAAAGCGCGCCGTATGGAGAGTCTGGATGTCTGATCTTTGGGCCTTTGGTCGCCGACCGTCCTGCATGGTGCGTTACCGCCATGGCGGCTATAGCGCCATCTATCCGCGCGGTAACCCGCTACTCAGCGAGGAAAGCGAGTCCTATGACGCGTTAACCGCGGAAGGCGAGATCGCCGCGGAGCAGGCCCTGGAAGCCCGGATGGAGGGCGGCAAGCCGGACAACATTCTTTCCTTCCCCGGCGGCCATGCCCGCAAATCGCGCCAGACCTCGGGCAGGGGCAAGTCCCGCCCCGGACCGACCGGCGCCACCGTCCACCCGAAGGACTAGGCGCCCTCCGCAGGATGTTCGGTTAACGTGGCCGCGCCGGCAGCAACACCGCCCGGGCGGACCTGGAAGGACCGTACCCCGACCCTCGAAGCATTGACCCGGCTGGTGGCCCAGGCCACCGCCCGCCTGGCTGCGTTGGTGGCTGCCGAGGGCCCCGTCGACCCGGCTGCCCTGGAGCGGCACCAGGGGGCCGCCCATGCCTTGGCCTGGGCCGCCACATACCGAGCGGCGCTAGAGGAACTGGACCGCTGGGCCCGGGAGCAGGCGGCCGCCGCGCGGCTTGGCGCTGCGGAATTGCTGATCTGCGAGATCGGCTTTGCCGAATACGTCCAGCAGGTGCTGCACGGCATACCCCTCAGCCAAAGTGAGATCGCCCGGCCCGGCGACTGGCACGCCGATCGGGAACTGTGCACCGCACTGGACCGGGCCCAGGACGCGCACGGCACCGACCTGCCCGCGGCGCGGCGGGCGCTGGCCGACCTTCTGGCGGCGGAGGGGTCGCCCCCGGCCGGACCGCCGGACGGCGAGGAGGCGCTGATCAGAGAGCAGTTCCGGCGCTTTGCCGCGGCGGAGGTCGCCCCGCAGGTTGGCGACTGGCATGCGGCTGACAGCCTGATACCGGATGCGCTGATCGCCGCGCTGGCCGAGCTGGGCGTGTTCGGCCTGACCCTGTCGGAGGCCCACGGGGGCGCAGGCCTCGGCAAGACGGCCATGTGCATCGTCAGCGAGGAGTTGAGCCGGGCCAGCCTCGCGGTTGGCTCGCTCGCCACCCGCTCGGAGATTGCCGCCGAGCTGATCCTGGCCAGCGGAACCGAGGACCAGAAGGCACGGTTCCTGCCCGCCCTTGCCGCCGCCGAGATCATTCCGACCGCCGTCTTCACCGAGCCCGAGGCCGGCTCGGACCTGGCCGCGGTCAGGACCCGGGCGCGCCGCGACGGGCCGGTCTACCGCATCGACGGAGCGAAGACCTGGGCCACTCACGCCGGCCGCGCCGATCTGATGACGGTGCTGGTGCGCACCGGCCCGACCGAAGCCGGCCATCGGGGCCTTTCTATATTGCTGGCCGACAAGCCCCGCGGCAGCGCCGCCGACCCGTTTCCCGTCGATGGGCTGAGCGGCGGCGAGATCACAACCTTGGGCTACCGCGGCATGAAGGAATACAGCCAGGCCTTCGACGGTTTTCCGGTGCCGGCCGCGAACCTCCTGGGCGGGGTCGAGGGCGAAGGCTTCCGGCAGCTGATGGCCACCTTCGAGACGGCGCGGATCCAGACCGCCGCGCGTGGCGTGGGCGTTGCCCAGGCGGCGCTGGACGAGGGGCTGGCCTATGCCTGCGACCGCCGCCAGTTCGGCAAACCGCTGGTCGCCTTCGCCAGGATCGCGGACAAGCTGGCCATGATGGCGGTCGAAACCGGGGTCGCGCGCCTTTTGACCCTGGCAGCGGCCCGGGCGAAGGAATCACGGCGGCGCGCCGACATCGAAGCGGGCATGGCGAAACTGCTGGCCGCCCGCGTGGCCTGGGCCAATGCGGACAGCACGGTTCAGATCCACGGCGGCAGCGGTTATGCCGAGGAAACCCGTGCCGCCCGCCTGCTGGTCGACGCGCGGATCCTTTCCGTCTTCGAGGGCACCGCGGAAATCCAGGCCGGCATCATCGCCCGCGGCCTGATCGGACGCCGCAACTGATGCGGCGCTTCGCCGCCGCCGTCTTTCTGCTTGCCCTACTGGCCAGTGGGCCGGGTCCCGTCTGGGCGCAGGCCGCGCCGGTCTGTGGCCTGGACCAGCCGGTGGCCGCCGGACACGGGGAACGGCTGCGCGGTTTCGCCGAAGAGATCGGCCTTGCCCGCATCGAAGCCTTCGTGCGTGTGTCCAGCACGGTCCACAGAACCGGCGACCTGCCGGACTGCTACCTGACCAAGGACGAAGCCCGCGACGAAGGCTGGCGCCGCGGCCGCAACCTGTGGCGCCACGCGCCGGGGGCCGCGATCGGTGGCGACCGGTTCTACAATCGCGAACGACGCCTGCCCGCCGCCCACGACAGCGCCTACAGGGAAGCCGACCTGGACTATGAAGGCGGTCGGCGCGGCGCACGGCGGATGGTCTTCGTGCTGGGATCCGACGGACGCTGGCTGCAATGGGTGACGCTGGACCACTACCGCAGCTTCGTCCGCGTGCCGGCACCGGCAAACGAGCCCTAGGCGGCAACGCCTAACGGGAGGCGGGATCGTGGTCCGGAACCACCCCCACCACCGGCAGGTGATCTGAAGCGGCCCGGGCCAGCGGGCTGTCGTGGACCGCAGCGGACGACACCCCGAACAGGCGATCCAACCGCAGCACGGGCCGCCGGGCAGGCCAGGTTGCGCCGGTCCGTGGTGCCGCCAGGCCGGCGAGCGGCCGGAAGCATCGGCTGAGCGGGTTCCATTCGTTGAAGTCGCCCACCGCCACCGCCCGCGGCCCGCGCAGACACGCCGCAATCCGGTTCACCTGGGCCGCCCGCATGCGCGGCGCCAGGCTGAGATGGGTCACCAGCACCTGCACGCCGCCGATCTCAGCCTCGATGAGACAACGCGGCTCCAACCCGCCCGCCGGCAGGGCGTGCACCGTCGCCCGGGCCACCGGCAGCCGCGACAACAGCGCGTTGCCGTACCGGCCCGGCCCCTCCCGGATCGCGATGCCGGGCACGAAGTGCCAGCCCACCAGGCTCTGGAAGAACCCGAACCCGTCCAGGTCCGGAACCCGCCGGCGACAGCTTTCCACCTCCTGCAGCCCGACCACGTCGGCATCCAGTTCGTCCAGCACCGCGGCGATGCGGTAGGGATCGGCCCGCCCGTCGCGTCCGCGACAGGAGTGAATGTTGTAGGTGGCGACCCGCATCCGTCCGGTCCCAACCCTGTTTGATTGACGCACCACTGGCCGGAGAGGCCGGAACGGCATATATCATCCCCATGGCCAACACGGGGACAGTCGTTTTGATCGCCGCAATGATGGGCGCCCTGGGCGTCTGTCTGGTGGGCATCATAGCAATGGCCCGCGGCGGCAACTTCAACAAGAAATACGGGAACAAGCTGATGCGGGCCCGTATTCTTCTCCAATTGCTGGCGCTGGTCGTGTTCGCGGTCATTATGATGGCCGTCGGAAGGGCCTGACCCGGCCCCAAAAACAGCGGCAGGACAGGATGGTACAGCTCACCCGGATTTACACCCGCGGCGGCGACAAGGGCGACACCTCGCTGGGCAACGGCGCCCGGGTGCGCAAGGACACGCTGCGGGTCGAAACCTACGGGACCGTGGACGAGGCCAATGCGGTGATCGGCCTGGCACGGCTGCATACCGACGGCATGGCCGACGCCATGCTGTCCCGGATCCAGAACGACCTCTTCGACCTCGGGGCCGACCTTTGCCGGCCGGAGGACGAGACCTCAGAGAAGTCGGCCCTGAGGATCGTGCCGCGGCAAGTCGACCGGCTGGAGGCCGAGATCGATGCGATCAACGACGACCTGGATCCCCTGTCCAGTTTCGTTCTGCCGGGCGGAAGGCCCGCCGCCGCGTTCCTGCACCAGGCCCGCACCGTCGTCCGCCGGGCCGAGCGTCTCGCAGTGTCGCTGGCCGACAAGGAGCCGGTGAACCCGCAGGCCGTGAAATACCTGAACCGCCTGTCGGACCTTCTGTTCGTTCTGTCCCGGCACGCAAACGACGGCGGCGCTTCCGACATCCTCTGGGAACCCGGCAAGAACCTCTGACCGGGCGTCCCATACGATAGGCCTCTCTCCCCGCCGCCGCGCCACGCCGGTTTGGCCCCGGATTCCAGGGCACTAGATGGTTTAGCGGACCTTGACGTTTCTTCAACAGTTTACGCGGTAGGCTGGCGCGGTACACGCGTATGCAGAGACCGTATCCATGCTTCTAGAGGCCGTCAGCTACTTCATGACTCCCTGCGCGCCCTATGCGCGCCGGATGGGGTATCTGCGCGAGTCGATCGCGATCGAGGCTCGGTACAACCGCTGCAGGGCCCAGTGGGACCCGCACATGGAGGCGTCGAAGGCCGTCATTCGCGAGGCGATCGGGCGCTGCGACCGGCATCGCAAGGCGGTCGTCCTGGGCTCGGGTCTGCTGCTGGACATCCCGCTGCACGACCTCTCGGACCGGTTCAAGTCGGTGGTCCTGGTGGATGTGGTGCGCCTGCGCACAGCCAAGCGCAAGGCCGCCGAGCACTGGAACGTGAGCCTGATGGAAGCCGACATCGCCGGAGTCGCCGAGGCGCTGCATCACGATGCGCACACGCTGTTCACGCCCAATACCCGGCTCTTGGTCGACGATCCCGAGGTCGACCTTGTGGTCTCCGCCAACCTGGCGTCCCAGCTTGCCACCGTGCCGCTGGCTTACGTGGACCGGCGCATTCACCTGGACACCGACACGGCGCAGGACTTCGGCCGCGACATCGTGGCGGGGCACCTGAACCACCTGCGGTCCTTCGACGCGGTGCAGTGCCTGATCACCGACCGGCGCCGCACCGTCGTCGACAAGAAGGGCGAGGTGATCGAGGATGTGGACGCGCTGTTCGGGATCGAGCTGCCGGTCACGGAGACCATCTGGGACTGGGAGATCGCGCCCCTGGGCGAGATCGCCTCGAACCGGGCAATTCGCAACGAGGTGCACGGCTTCGCCGACCTGCGCACCGCCTAGATCCCCGCCGGTGGCGAACCGCTCCCGCGTCCGAGCGCTCCTTGACTCCGGTCGCAAGCCGCGCCAAAACGCCGCGAGCATTTCACATTCCTGATTCGTGACCGCGTGAAGGATACGCAATGAAGGTTCTGGTCCCCGTCAAGCGGGTCGTCGACTACAACGTCAAGATCCGAGTCAAGGCAGACGAAACGGGCGTCGAAACCGCCAACGTCAAGATGTCCATGAACCCCTTCGACGAGATCGCCGTCGAGGAAGCGGTTCGCATGAAGGAAGCGGGCACCGCCACGGAGGTCGTCGCGGTGTCCCTGGGCACGAGCCAGAGCCAGGAAACCATTCGCACCGCCCTGGCGATGGGCGCCGACCGCGGGATCCTGGTCGAATCCGACGCGGAGCTGCAGCCGCTGGCCGTCGCCAAGCTGCTGGCGGCGATCGTGGCGAAGGAAGATCCTGGGCTGGTGATCCTGGGCAAGCAGGCGATCGACGACGATTCCAACCAGACCGCCCAGATGTTGGCCGCGCTGCTGGGCTGGCCGCAGGCGACCTTCGCCTCGAAGGTCGCCCTTGCCGATGGCAGTGCCGATGTCACCCGGGAAATCGACGGCGGGCTGGAAACGATCAAGGTCAACCTGCCGGCGGTGGTTTCGGTGGACCTGCGTCTCAACGAGCCGCGTTACGCGTCGTTGCCGAACATCATGAAGGCAAAGAAAAAGCCCATCGACACCATGGCGCCGGCCGATTTGGGCGTCGACACGACACCGCGGCTGACGACGCTGAAGGTCTCCGAACCGCCGGGACGCCAGGGCGGCGTCAAGGTGGAAAGCGTTGCCGAGCTGGTCGAGAAGCTCTGCAACGAAGCCAAGGTCATTTGAGGTAGGAAGACGACGCATGAGCATCCTGGTCATCGCAGAACACGACGGCGCCGAGCTGAAGGCGAGCACCATGAACACGGTCACGGCCGCGTCCGAGATTGGCGGCGAGATCCACGTCCTGGTCGCCGGCAGCGGCTGCGGAGCGGTTGCCGAGGCCGCGGCAAAGATCGCCGGTGTCGCCAAGGTGCTGTGCGCGGACGCGCCCGAGTGCGCAAACCAGCTGGCGGAAAACCTGGCCCCCGTGGTGGTCGGACTGGCATCCGGCTACGGCCACCTGCTGGCGCCGGCCGGGACCTTCGGCAAGAACCTCATGCCGCGGGTGGCGGCGCTGTTGGACGTGCAGCAGATCTCCGACATCACCGCCGTCGTCGATGCGGAAACCTTCGAACGCCCGATCTATGCGGGTAATGCCATCGCAACGGTCAAGTCGTCGGACGCCACCAAGGTGGTGACCGTCCGCATGACCGGGTTCGACGCGGCTGCGGCGGAGGGTGGCTCCGCGGCCGTGGAGACCGTTGCAGGCGCCGGCGATGCGGGCCTGTCCAGTTTCGTCGGCGCGGAAATGTCCGTGAGCGAGCGCCCCGAACTGACCTCGGCCCGGGTTATCGTTTCCGGCGGACGCGGCATGCAAAGCGGCGAGAACTTCGCGCTTCTGGAGAAGGTCGCCGACAAGCTGGGCGCCGCAGTCGGCGCCAGCCGGGCGGCGGTCGATGCGGGGTTCGTTCCCAACGACTACCAGGTCGGGCAGACCGGCAAGGTCGTGGCCCCCGATCTCTATATCGCCGTGGGCATTTCCGGCGCGATCCAGCATCTTGCCGGCATGAAGGATTCAAAGGTCATCGTGGCCATCAACAAAGACGAGGAAGCGCCGATCTTTCAGGTCGCCAACTATGGCCTGGTCGCCGATCTGTTCGAGGCGGTGCCGGAACTGGAAGCGGCACTGAAGGACTGACGTGAAGCATCACGCGCCCCGGCTGGCGGCGCGGAGGGGTTGGCATGAGCAGTATCAACAAGATCGGCGTGATCGGCGCCGGACAGATGGGCAACGGGATCGCCCATGTGGCGGCCCTGACAGGCATCGACGTGCATCTTCTGGACGTGAGCCCCGAAGCGCTGGACGCCGCACTTGAGACGATCGGCCACAACATGGACCGCATGGTAAGGCGCGGCAAGATCGACGCCGCGGCAAAGGACCAGGCGCTCGCCCGGATCACCACGGGAACCGACTATGCAGCGTTCTCGGATTGCGACGTGGTGGTCGAGGCAGCGACCGAAAACGAAGCGGTCAAGAAGGAGATCCTGAAGGCGGTGGTCGCTGTGATCAAGCCGGACGCCTATCTGGCAACCAACACGTCGTCCATCTCCATCACGCGCCTTGCCGCAGCCTCCTACCGGCCCGACCGGTTCATCGGCATGCACTTCATGAACCCGGTCCCGGTGATGCAGCTTGTGGAACTGATCCGCGGGCTGGCCACGTCGGACGAGACCTTCAATGCCTTCGCCGACCTGGCCACCCGGATGGGCAAGACGGTGGCAACGGCCGAGGACTTCCCGGCATTCATCGTCAACCGGATCCTGCTGCCCATGGTCAACGAAGCGATCTACGCGCTGTACGAAGGCGTGGGCACGGTCGATTCCATCGACACCGCCATGAAGCTGGGCGCCAATCACCCGATGGGGCCGCTGGAACTGGCGGATTTCATCGGCCTGGACACCTGTCTTGCCATCATGCAGGTGCTGTATGACGGCCTGGCGGATTCCAAGTACCGGCCCTGCCCGCTGTTGGTGAAGTATGTGGAGGCGGGCTGGCTGGGCAAGAAGTCGGGCCGCGGCTTCTACGACTATTCCGGCGACACGCCGATCCCGACGCGGTAACGCGAACCGCGCGGGGCAACCCTCTCACCCAGCGGGAGAGGACACGCGCTCCACGTACCAGCGAATCAGCGCCCGGGCGTCTTCGCCGTTCCATTCCGCGATCCCTTCCAGGTCGCCGACGATCGTCCCGTCGGCATCGACCAGAAAGGTGGTTGGAAGGCCGCGCAGCTGCATCGCCCGGCCGAACGACCAGTCTGCGTCCAGCAGCAGCGCCAGGTCGGACACGCCCAGGCGTTCGCGCAAGAACGGCTCGGCCACGGCGCCGCCGCGACGGTCCTGGCTGATCGCCAGCACCTCGAACCCGTCGCCGCCCAGCCCCGCCTGCAGGCCATCCAGCTCCGGCATCTCGCGGACGCAAGGCGCGCACCAGGTCGCCCAGAAATTTACCAGCAGCACCTTGCCGCGGTAGTCGGCGAGCGAACGCGCCGTCCCGTCGGCATTGGCAAAGGAGGCATCCGGCGCTGGTTTTGCCTGTTCGTAGAGATTAAAGTGCGCCACGTCGCCCTGCACCGGGGGGACGTCGCCCGCGGCTGCGGTCCGCAAGGCGGCGACGGCCAACCCGACAAGCAGCAGCGCCAAATGCATGTTCCGTGAACGCACCGGTATCATCCCATGACCGCGAATGAAATGTGGGGCGGGCGGTTCACCGCCGGACCCGCCGCCCTGATGGAGACAATTAACGCATCCATCGGCTTTGACCAGCGGCTTTTCGCCCAGGACATCGCCGGGTCGAAGGCGCACGCCGCGATGCTGGCCGCGCAGGACATCATCAGCGCCGAAGACGCCGCGGCGATCGCCGACGGGCTTGACCGCATCGAAAAGGACATCGCCGCCGGCCGCTTCACCTTCAAGCGCGAGCTGGAAGACATCCACATGAACGTGGAAGCGGCGCTGCGCGACATGATCGGCGCGCCAGCCGGTCGACTGCACACCGCGCGCAGCCGCAACGACCAGGTCGCGACCGATTTCCGGCTGTGGATCCGCGACGCGATCGACAGTCAGGACAGCGCCTTCAAGGCCTTGCAGGAAGCCCTGATCGACAAGGCGGAACGGCACGCCGATCTGGTGATGCCCGGCTTCACCCACCTGCAGACCGCGCAGCCCGTCACCTTCGGCCATCATCTCATGGCCTATGTGGAGATGTTCGGCCGCGACCGCAGCCGTTTTGCCGACTGCCGGCGGCGGCTCAACGAATGCCCGCTGGGCGCGGCCGCTCTGGCCGGCACCTCGTTTCCGATCGACAGGCAGATGACCGCCCGCGCACTGGGCTTCGACCGGCCCACCGCCAATTCGCTGGATTCGGTGTCGGCGCGCGACTTCGCCATGGAATACCTGTCCGTGGCCGCCATCGCCGCGACCCATCTGTCGCGCCTCGCCGAAGAGATCGTGTTGTGGTCGTCTCAGCAGTTCGGCTTCGTCACCCTGTCGGACGCCTTTTCCACCGGCTCGTCGATCATGCCACAGAAACGCAATCCCGACGCCGCTGAGCTGGTGCGCGCCAAGGCGGGCCGTATCATCGGCGCCTTCGTCGGCCTGCTGGTGGTCATGAAAGGGCTGCCGATGGCGTACAGCAAGGACATGCAGGAGGACAAGGAACCCACCTTCGAGGCCGCCGACACCCTTGCCCTGGGCCTGGCGGCGGCGGCGGGCATGGTGGCGGACCTCGAGCCGCGGCCCGAGCGCATGCGCGCGGCCCTGGACCGCGGATTTCCAACGGCGACGGACATTGCCGACTGGCTGGTCCGGGTCGCGGGGTTGCCGTTTCGCGATGCCCACCACGTTACGGGCCAGATCGTCGCGCTGGCCGAGGCGAAGAACGTGGGTCTGGAGGCACTGAGCCTTGCGGACATGCAGGCAGTGGAATCGGCGATCACGGAGGATATATACTCTGTCATATCGGTGGAGGCGTCCGTGACCAGCCGCGACAGTGAAGGCGGCACCGCCCCCGACCGGGTCCGCGCCGCGGCAAAGGCGGCGCGCGGCCGTTACCTGTAGACATTTGTTTTCCGAGGAGCAGAAACCGGTGCGTCGCTGGATCACGATCTTTCTGATTGCCGCCCTTCTTGGGGGCGGAATGGCGGCGTGCGGAAAGAAGGGCTCGCCAAAGCCGCCGTCCGAAAACGCTCCTTATCCAAGGACATACCCGTCCAGTTGAGCGGGCGCGACGCATGAGCGAGTTTTCCTACCACAGCGGCGTCCTGCACGCCGAGGGCGTATCCCTCGCCGACATCGCCGGTGTCGTCGGCACGCCGTTCTACTGCTACTCGACGGCCGGCCTGCAGCATGGCTACCGCGCGCTGCGCGATGCCCTGGAAGAGTTCGATCCGCTGATCTGCTTTGCGGTCAAGGCAAACTCGAACCAGGCGGTGATCCGCACGTTCGGCGATCTCGGCGCCGGTGCCGACGTGGTCTCGGAGGGCGAACTGCGCCGGGCGCTGGCAGCAGGCATTCCGCCCGACCGCATCATCTTCTCCGGCGTGGGCAAGACGGCGGACGAGATGCGCGCTGCCCTGGCGCTGGGGATCCACCAGATCAATGTGGAATCGGTCCCGGAACTGGAACTGTTGAGTGAAATCGCGGTCGATGCGGGACAGGTTGCGGATGTGGCGCTCAGGGTCAATCCCGACGTCGACGCCAACACCCACGAGAAGATCACGACGGGCAAGAAGGAGAACAAGTTCGGCATCGACCTGGACAGTGCACCGGGCACCTTCGCGCGCGCCGCCGCGCTGCCGGGCGTCAACCCGGTTTCGGTCGCCGTGCATATCGGCTCGCAGCTCACCGATCTTGCTCCGTTCCGCGCCGCCTTTGCGCGGGTCGCCGACCTGGCCGACAGCCTGCGCGCCCAGGGGATCGGGATCGAGCATCTGGATCTCGGCGGTGGGCTGGGCATCCCATACGACGACGAAACGCCGCCGCCGGTCGATGCCTATGCCGCGGCGGTGCGCGAGACCGTCGGCGGACGCGGCTACCGCCTGTCCTTCGAGCCGGGCCGGCTTCTTGCCGGCAATGCCGGCATCATGGTCAGCCGGGTCATCTATGTGAAGGACGGCCAGGACCGGCGTTTCATTATCCTGGATGCGGCGATGAACGACCTGATCCGGCCGGCCATGTACGGCGCCCATCATCACATCCAGCCGGTGGTCGAGCCGGCCCCGGACGCCGTGCTCGGCGCCGCCGACGTGGTCGGGCCGGTCTGCGAAAGCGGCGACACCTTCGCCCGTCAGCGGGACCTGCCGCCATTGGTCACAGGTGATTTAGTGGCCTTTAAATCAGCCGGCGCGTATGGTGCCGTGATGGCGTCGACCTACAATAGCCGACCCCTCGTCGCGGAAATCATGGTGAACGGCGACCGCTGGGCGGTGGTCCGGCCCCGGCAGAGCCTGGAGGCGTTGCTGGGCCAGGATCGGCTTGCCGACTGGCAGGCGCAGGCCGACGATGCCGGACCGGCCATGAGGGCAGCGACATGAGCGAAAAACCCCGTCTCCAAACATTGGGCACCGGCAAGCTGCTGCTTGCGCGACTGGCGCTGATCTGGGAGCGGACCGGACCGGCCTTCTGGCCTGCGGCCGCTGTGATCGGGCTGTTTATGGCCCTTGCCCTGTCAGATCTGCTGCCATACCTGCCGGGTTGGCTGCACCTTGTGGTTTTGATCGGCTTCGGCCTCGGCTTCCTGGCCTTGCTGGTACGCGGCGTACAGCTTTACCGGGCGCCCACCACCCAGGACACCCATCGCTGGTTGGAGCAGGTCAACGCCCTGCCGCACCGGCCGCTGGAAACCCTGGAAGACGTGCCCGCACCCACCGCCGGCGGCGAAACCGGGCTGTGGAGGCTGCACCAGGCCCGGGCGGCGGCGCTGGTCAAGCGCCCCAAGATCGGCGCGCCCAACCCCGACATGCCGCGGCATGACCCCTATGCCCTGCGCCAGGCCGTGGTTCTGGTGCTTCTGGTGACGCTGGTGGGTGCCAATATCCAGGCGCCCGCGCGGCTGGCCAATGCCTTCAGCCCAGACTTCTCGGTCATCTCAGCCGGCGACCTTCGCACGGTGGATGCCTGGGTCACGCCGCCGGCCTATACCGGCCGGGCGCCGGTCTTCCTGACCGGCGAGGAGTCGGCGACGGCACAGGCCACCGACGGCGTGCTGCGGATCCCCGTCAACAGCGAACTCACGGTCCAGGTGGCGGGCTTTGAACAGGCGCCCGCGCTGAACGTGGCCGGGGCGAGCGCGGAATTCGCCACCATGGGCGAGACCGGTCACCGCACGGTGGTCGTGCTGGAAGAGAACGGCACCGTCCAGATCACCGACGGCGGCAAGGCCATCGAAGAATGGTCGTTCGACCTGATCCCTGACATGCCGCCGGTCATCGCCCCCGTCGGCGACATCGGAGAAAGCCGCCAGGGCGCCCTGCAGATTGCCTACATCGCGACCGACGACTACGGGCTGGACCATGCCTCGGTCATCCTGCGGCGCACCGACATGGGCGCGCGCGCGACACAGATGCTGGACCCGTTGGAGCTGGGTCTGCCATTGATGGGCCTGAACCCGAAACTCAGCGAGGGAACGGGCTTTTTCGACTTGACGCCGCACCTCTGGGCGGGGTTGCCGGTGGAACTGAGCCTGGTGGCCGTCGACATGGCCGGCCAGCGCACCGAAAGCGAACCGGTTCAAGTGGTGCTGCCCGAACGGATCTTCACCCATCCGGTGGCACGCGCGATCGTCGAGCAGCGCAAGCGCCTGGTCCAGGACCCCAACGCCAACCGGGGGCCCGTGTCCCGCGCGCTGCGCGGCCTTGCCTGGAAGCAGGAAGCCTACAACGAGGATGTGGTGGTGTTCATGGCGCTGACCCTGTCGTCGCGCCGGCTGCTCGCCGCCGTCGAACCGGATTCGGATGCCGACATTCTCGAATTGCTGTGGGAGACCGCGCTCAGGATCGAGGAGGGCCGGATGGCCCTCGCCGCCCGGGCGCTGCGCCAGGCCGAAGAAGCGCTCATGGAAGCGCTGGCCCGCGACGCGGAGACCGAGGAGCTGGAACGGCTGTTGAACCAGCTTGAAGCGGCGATGGAAGAATACCTTTCCGCGATGATGGAGGACGCCCAGCAGTTCCAGCAGCAGAACCCGGAAATGGCGCAACCCAATCCGGACATGACCATGATCGACCGCCAGGACCTGCAGTCGATCATGGACCGGATCCGCGAGATGCTGCGCAGCGGCATGAAGGACGCCGCCCGGCGGATGCTGTCCCAGCTGCAGCAGATGATGGAAAACCTGCGTGCCGGCCAGCAGATGCGGATGTCGCCGGAAGGCATGGAAGCGATGGAAATGCTGAATGGCCTGCAGGAGCTGATCCAGGCGCAGCGCGAACTTCTGGACCGCACTTTCCAGGAGATGCAGCGGCGCCAGGAGATGCAGCAGGGCCAGGGGATGCCGCAACATGGAATGCCCCAGCAGGGCATGCCTCAACCGGGCCAGGGCGGCGAGAACGCCTCCGGCGCGATGCCGCCCGACGCAGTCCTGCAGGAGGCGCTGCGCAAGCAGCTCGGCGAACTGATGCGTAGGTTCGGCGAAATGATGGGCGACATCCCGCGCCCGTTCGGCCGCGCCGAAGGCGCGATGCGCAACTCCACCGACGCGCTCAACCGCGATGCACCGGGACAGGCGGTCGGTCCCCAGGGCGAGGCCCTGGACCAGCTTCAGCAGGCAGCGCAGCAGATGATGGAGCAGTTCGCCCAGGGCCAGATGCCCGGCCGCCAGACCGGTATGGGTCGGCAGGGTCAGGAGGATCCGTTCGGCCGGATGCAGGGTAACGAGGGCGACGGCGTCAACCAGAACGACGTCAACGTGCCCGACGAGGGCGCATTGCAGCGGGCGCGGACCATCCGCAACGAACTGCGCCGCCGCTCAGGCCAGCAGGAACGCCCGATGATGGAGCTGGAATACATCGAGCGGCTGCTGAAGCAGTTTCAGTAGAACGGGATCACCCCCGACGCGGTACCGCGAACAGCCAGCCGAAGGTCAGCGTCACCACCACCGCGCCGCACAATTGCACCAGGATGAAGGCCGGGGCGTGCATCGGATAGATGCCCGAGAAGGTGTTCGTCATCATCCGGCCCAGGGTCACCGCCGGGTTGGCGAACGAGGTGGACGAGGTGAACCAGTAGCCCGCGGTGATGAACAGGCCCACGGCAAAGGGCACCACGTCGGGCCGGGTCTTCAAACAGCCGATGATCGTGGCGATCAGGCCGAAGGTGGCGACGAACTCGCCCACCCACTGGCCGGTGCCGGTGCGCATGGTTTCCGACGCGAAGAACACCGGCTCGCCGAACATCACATGCGCCGCGGCCACGCCGAAAAAGGCCCCGGCGACCTGGATCGCCACGTAGTAGGCCGCCACTTTCCAGGACAGCGCCCGCTGCATTGCAAAAGACAGCGTCACCGCCGGGTTGAAGTGCGCACCTGAGATCGGTCCGAAGATCAGGATCAGCACCATCAGCCCCACGCCGGTCGCCACCGTGTTGCCCAACAGCGCGATGGCGTCGTTGCCGCCGGCCAGGCGTTCGCCCATGATCCCCGACCCGACAACGATCGCCAGCAGGAAGGCGGTCCCCAGGAACTCGGCGAACAGCTTGCGGACCAGCGTCGGGTACGCGCTGACTGCGCTTTCCGCCATCAGCCGGAAACCGATTCTTGCTCGGCCTCGCCGATCTGGTGCAACCGGGTCTGCAGGCTCAGCCGGTCCAGCCGCTCGAACGGAAGACTGCAGAAGATCGAGATCCGGTTTGCCAGGCGACCGTAGATGTCGGCGAAATAGGCATGCCGTTCCGCGTCCGAGCCCTCGAAAGCTGCCGGGTCGGGCACGCCCCAATGGACGGTCATCGGATTGCCCGGCCAGACCGGACAGACTTCGCCCGCGGCGCTGTCGCAGACGGTGAAGACGAAATCCAGCTTGGGCGCATCCGGCGCGGCAAACTCGTCCCAGTTCTTCGAGCGTAGCTCGCCTGTCGGATAATTGAATTGCTTCAACAGCACCAGCGCATCGGGATTGACCTTTCCGGTCGGATGGCTGCCGGCACTGAATCCCATGAACCGGCCCTTGCCTTCCCGGTTCATGATGCACTCCGCCATGATTGAACGCGCGGAGTTCCCCGTGCACAGGAACAACACGTTGTAGACCTTGTCCATTTTACCCAGCCTCCACTTTGTCATGTGCGGGGGTGGCCTTGAGTGCCGCAAGCCCCGCGCAGATTTCCGGCCTGCCGCCACAGCAGTCCTCGGTCAGGAAAGCAAGCAACCGTCGCATCTTCGTGAAATCCGCCGCATAAATGATGCGCCGGCCTTCGCGCCGGGAACTCACCAGGCCGGCGTTGGCAAGCTGGCCGACGTGAAAAGACGGCGCCGGCGGCGCGATCTCAAGCGCCCTGGCCAGTTCGCCCGCAGCCATGCCGTCGGGGCCGGCCCGTACCAGCAGCCGGAACGCCTGCAGCCTGTGCTCCTGCGCCAGCGCAGACAGCGCGCGCACCGGTTCGCTCATTTCCATAATTCAAGAATAATTGAATTGTTGGCGGAGAAAAAGAGGAATTGGCGCCGTGCCGGTTACAGCCACACCCTTCGAGACGCACCCTACGGGTGCTCCTCAGGGTGAGGATGTGGGTGCGCTTGGCATGAACCTCACCCTGAGGAGGCGGCGAAGCCGCCGTCTCGAAGGGCATGGCTGCGGCGCTTTGGCGGAACTGCCGGCGCGCTATTCTGTCCTAGTTACAGGTCCCGAACTTCCGCGTGCCGTTGGCGGCGGATTCCGCCGCGGCTTCGGCCTCGGTGGTGAAGCCGATCCTGATGTCCTTGGCGCCGGCCGGCGCGTCCTGGATCAGCGTTTCGTAACCGATCCGCTCGCCAGGCAGGACCCGGGTATCGTCGGCCCGGAACGTCCAGACATAGATCTCCTGGCTGTCGGCATCGCAAAGGGCGCCACGCAACAACGGGATCTCCAGGATCTCGCCGCGCGTGTTCTCGATGAAACCGCTGATCCTCAGCCCGTCTTCGTCCAGTTCCGCCTGCGGGCTGGCAAGCGCCAGGCCCTCGCCCAGATGGGGCACGCCGAAGCCGATCTGGGTCAGAACCAGGTTCAACGGCGGGAACAGCATCACCAGCCGTTCGCGCGCCAGGTAAACCCCCGCGCCAACGCCGGCGATCAGGCAACACAGGATGACAAAGGCCCAGGCAACGACACGCCCGGCCCGCCCCTTGCGCGCGCCGGCCAGGTCCTTGTGTGACGGCAGCGGCGGCGGCTCGGGTGGTGGCGGCGGCGGTACGGCCTCGCCCGGCGGGGCCGGCACTTCCTCCGGTTCAGGCGCGGCCTCCTCTGCTTCCGCTTCAGCGGCGGCCGCATCCGATTCGGGTTCGGATTCGGGCTTGGTTTCGTCTTCCTCGACCGCGCCGACGAGGCCCTCGACAGCGGCGTCCAGACCGGCCATTGAAATGCCTTCGGACTCGCCCTCTGCCGATGGCGGGGCCGGCGGCTCCTCCTCCTCCGCGGCCACCGGTTCCGGCGCGGGCTCGGGCTCGGGTTGTGGCTCGGGTTGCGGCGGCGGGGCCGGCGCGACGGATTGTTCGGGTGCCGCGGCCGCGCCGGTTTCGTCGTCCTCGGCGCGGGCTTGCCAGGTATGGCCGCACTTGGAGCATTTCACGACACGGCCGTCCGGCCCGATCGCGTCGGCAGCGACTTTGAAACGCGCAGTACAGGACGGACAGCTGATGATCATTGATGCGTGCAAAAAGCGACGGCTATAGTTCTTATAGGGCGTACCGAAAGAACAGGCAAGAAATGGCTGAACTTTACGAAATAACCGCTTCCGTGCGAGTTTTCGCCCGGACTGAACCGGTGTTTTCAGGGTGAGCGGGTGATTCGATTCGAAAATGTTGGCCTTCGCTACGGGACGGGCCCCGAAGTGCTGCGTGACATCAGCTTCCATCTGGACGCGGGCTCGTTCCATTTCCTGATGGGCCCGAGCGGTGCAGGCAAATCCTCGCTGCTGCGCCTGATGTACCTGGCGCTGCGCCCGTCGCGGGGCGTGCTGAGCCTGTTCGGCCAGGACGTCAACGCAATCCGGCGGCGCGACCTGCCCGACCTGCGACGCAAGATCGGCGTCGTCTTCCAGGACTTCCGGCTGTTGGCGCACCTGTCGGCCTTCGACAACGTCGCCTTGCCGCTGAGAGTCAGCGATGCCAGCGAATCGGTTATCAGGAAACACGTGACCGAGTTGTTGAACTGGGTCGGCCTGGCCGACCATCTCAACGCGCTGCCCGACACCCTCTCGGGCGGGCAACAACAGCGCGTGGCGATCGCCCGGGCGGTGATCAGCCGGCCCAGCCTGCTGTTGGCCGACGAGCCGACGGGCAACGTGGACGACGCGATCGCGATGCGGCTGTTGTATCTGTTCGAGGAACTGAACCGCATGGGCACGACCGTTGTCATTGCCACCCACAACGAAACCCTGGCCGGCCAGTTCGCGCACCCGCGGCTGCGCCTGGAAAACGGGGCCCTGGCCGTGACCGCCCCGGCCACGGCCTGACGCCATGCTGGCAGAGCACAAGGACCTGCCGCTGTCCCAGGACCCGTCGACGCGCCTGCTGCCCTGGATCATCGGCTTCATGGTCTATATCGCGACCCTGGCGCTCGCCGGCGTGATGATGCTGAACCATGTGGTCCAGTCCTGGACCTCCGGGCTGAGCGGGTCGCTGACCGTGCAGATCGCCTACGATCCGGATGCGGAGGACGGCGCGTCGAGTGCCAATGTCGCCGCCGCGATCCGGATCCTGCTTAAAACCGAAGGCATCGCCAGTGCCCGCCCGATCGCGGAAGAAGAGGTGCAGACGCTGCTGGAGCCCTGGCTGGGCGCCGGTGTCGCGCCGGACTCGCTGCCACTGCCCAAACTGATCGATGTGACGCTGGAACGGGGGGCTCCACTGGACCTGAAGGCGCTTGAGGCCAAACTCGCGATCGCCGTGCCCGGCGCGGTGATCGATGGCCACCAGTCCTGGCGCGAGACCGTCGTCGCGCTGACGCGCGCCTTCCAGGGCGTTGCCCTCATCGTGGTGTCCGTGGTTACCATCGCGTCGATCGTGATGGTCGTCTTTGCCACCCGCGGCGGGCTGTCCGCCCATCGTCCGGTGATCGATCTGTTGCATCTGATCGGGGCGCGCGACAGCTACATCGCGCGGCAGTTCCAGATCCATGCCCTGTACACGGCCCTGAAGGGCGGCATCACCGGCATGGTCCTGGCCGCGGCAACCGTGATCGGCATCTACGCGGTCTCCCGCGAGCCGGACGCATCGATCGCCGTGCTCGGCCTGTTCGGACCGCTGGAATGGCTGGCCATCATCGCCACGCCCCTGGTCACGGGCCTGATTGCAATGCTGACGGCGCGTCACACGGTGCTGCGCACGCTGACCAAGGTGGTGTGAGCATGCGCCGGCCGAAATTCTCGCGTGCCAGGTCATGGCTCGGCTGACTGCGGTGCAAAGGCGCCGCCGCGGCGGCGTGCGCAGGATGACGGCCTTGGCCGTCATCCTGCTGGCGTGGCTGGTGTGGGTCGCCGGCCTGTTCGCCTTCGTGCATGCGATTCCCATGACGGTGGACCGGCCGTCGGCGCGGACCGATGCGATCGTCGTCCTGACCGGCGGCAGCCTGCGACTGGACACCGGCCTGCGGTTGCTGGCGGAACGCCGGGGCGAACGCCTTTTCGTGTCGGGCGTGCATCGCGGCGTCGATGTGGTCGAACTGCTGCGGGCCTACGAGCAGGCACCCGAACGGACCCGTTGTTGCCTGGACCTCGGCCATGACGCAATCAACACCGTCGGCAACGCCACTGAGACGGCGGAATGGGTGGCGCGCAACGGCTACGAGTCGATCCGTCTGGTGACGGCCAGCTATCACATGCCCCGGTCCCTCATGGAGTTCAGCCACGCCATGCCGGACGTGGAGCTTGTGGCGCATCCGGTTTTCCCCGAGCATGTGCGGATCGAAAGATGGTGGCGCTGGCCGGGCACCACCGCCTTGATCGTCAGGGAATACAACAAGTATCTCGTCGCATGGACCAGGCTCGCGTGGAACAAACTCTCGGGATAGGCATGCTTGTCCGATCGCTGGTGTTCGGGCTGGTGTTCTACGGCGCGACACTGATCCTCAGCGTGCTGTTGCTGCCGTCGGTCCTGCTGCCACGGCCGATGGTCAGCGCCGTATCGCGGTTTTGGATTAGGATTTGCCTCTGGATCGTCAAAACCACGCTGGGCATCGACTTCAAGATCGAGGGGCGCGAGAACATGCCGGATGGGCCGGCCATCTTCGCGTCCAAGCACCAGTCCGCCGCCGAGACACTGGCCTTCTGCCTCCTCGTTCCGGACCTGGCCTACATCCTGAAGCGCGAGCTGTTCTGGGTGCCGATCTGGGGCTGGTACGTCTGGCGCGTCGGCATGATCGGTGTGGACCGGTCCGCAGGCGCGGCCGCGCTGAAGGACATGACCCGCAAGGCGGCAGAGGTGCTGGCGGCGGGGCGATCCATCGTGATCTTCCCGCAAGGAACCCGCACGCCCCCGGGGGCCAAGCGTAAATACCTGCCCGGCACCGCGGCGCTCTACGCGAAAGGCGGAGTCCCGGTGGTCCCGGTGGCGCTCAATTCAGGCCTGTTCTGGCCGCGCCGGAAACTGGCCAAGTACCGCGGCACCATCACAATGCGTTTTCTGGAGCCGATCCCGCCGGGGCTCGACAAGCGGGAATTCCTGAAGCGCCTGGAACAGGCCATCGAGCCGGCAACGGCCCAGCTGGAACGGGAGGCGTGCGGCCATTACGGGCTGATCATGCCCGAAACGGCCCCGGCATGACCTGTGGATAACTTTGTGGACAACCCCAGCCCCTTGACGGACACCCCCGCAAGCATGGGCGGCTGCGGCACGGGAACGGCAGGAACAAAAAAGGAACATTCGTTGACTTTCGGGGCAAAACCGCATACATCTGGAGACGGTCGCAATGGTTCCGGCGATATCTGCCCGGCCCGGCCGCCGAACCTGCCAAGGATTCCCGCGTGATGGATCCCAGCCCGATCGCCCAGCGCGTCTGGGACATGAAATACCGGCTGCGGGCGCCGGACGGCTCCCCTGTGGACAAAACGGTTCATGACAGCTGGGAACGGGTCGCCACGGCCCTGAGCGCCGTTGAAACAGACCCGTCTATGTGGCAGCCCAAGTTCCTGGAAGCGCTGGAGGATTTCCGATTCCTGCCGGCCGGACGCATCCTTGCCGGCACCGGAACCGACCGCAATGTGACCCTGTTCAACTGCTTCGTGATGGGCGAGATCCCCGATGACATGGCCGGGATCTTCCAGCACCTGAAGGAAGCGGCGCTGACCATGCAGCAGGGCGGCGGCATCGGCTATGACTTCTCCACCCTGCGCCCGCGCGGCGCCATGGTCGCCGGCGTGGGCGCCGATGCGTCGGGGCCGGTCTCCTTCATGGAAGTCTGGGACGCCATGTGCCGCACCATCATGAGCGCAGGCTCACGGCGCGGCGCGATGATGGCGACGCTTCGGTGCGATCACCCGGACATCGAGGAATTCATCTCGGCCAAGCAGACGCCCGGCCACCTGACCAACTTCAACCTGTCGGTCCTGGTGACGGACGCCTTCATGGAAGCGGTCGCCAGCGGCGCGGACTGGCCGCTGTCGTTCGGCGGCAAAACCATCCGGACGGTGAAGGCCGCAGCGCTGTGGGACCGGATCATGCGGGCGACCTACGGTTATTCCGAGCCAGGCGTGATCTTTATCGACCGCATCAACCGGCGCAACAACCTGTCCTACTGCGAGACCATCTCGGCGACCAATCCCTGCGGCGAACAGCCGTTGCCGCCCTACGGCGCCTGCCTTCTGGGTTCGATCAACCTGACGCGCCTGGTTCAGGACCCGTTCGGAAAGGACGCTGCGCTGGACCTGCCGGCGCTCGACGCGCTGGTCACCACGGCGATCCGGATGATGGACAATGTCGTGGACGTGTCCGCCTTCCCGCTGGATGCCCAGCGCCAGGAGGCGCAGGCGAAGCGGCGTATCGGGCTGGGCGTGACCGGCCTTGCCGACGCGCTGATCATGTGCGGTGTCAGCTACGGCTCGCAAGAGTCGCTGGAACTGGTGGGCCGCTGGCTGCACCGGCTGCAGCGCGCCGCCTATCTGGCCTCCGTCGCCCTGGCAAAGGAGAAGGGGCCGTTCCCGCTTTACGACGCCGAGGCCTACCTGGCGGGCGAGACCATCGCAGGGCTGGACCCGGACATCCGCGAGGCGATTGCCGCGCACGGAATCCGCAATGCACTCGTCACCTCGATCGCGCCGACCGGGACGATTTCGCTGATCGCCGACAATGTGTCCTCGGGGATAGAACCGGTGTTCGCCTTCCGCCACACGCGCAAGGTCCTGCTGCCAGACGGCGGACAGACGCAGGAGGAGGTGGCGGACTACGCGTACCGGCTCTACCGGCAGATGTTCGGCGAAGAGGCGGCGCTGCCGGACCATTTCGTCGACGCCCAGACCCTGCCGCCGGCCGCCCATGTGACCATGCAGGCCACCGCGCAGCGTTACGTGGACAGTTCCATCTCCAAGACCATCAACGTGCCGGAAGAGACCGACTTCGACAGTTTCAAGGACCTGTACGCCCAGGCCTACGCCCAGGGCTGCAAGGGATGCACGACCTACCGGCCGAGCCCGGTGCGCGGCGCGGTGCTGGCGCCGGCGGACGAAACCGCCAAGCCGGCGGCGGCGCCCGCGGAAACGGAAGGGCCAGGCGAAATCGTCTACATGGCGCAACCGCTGCAGCGCCCGCCGGGCCTGGAAGGCCGCACCTACAAGCTGCGCTGGCCCGACAGCGACCACGCCATCTACATCACCGTCAACGACGTCGAAGAAGGTGGGCGCCGGCGCCCGTTCGAGGTGTTCATCAATTCCAAGAACATGGAGCACTACGCCTGGACCGTGGCGCTGACCCGCATGATCAGCGCCGTCTTCCGGCGCGGCGGCGACGTCGCCTTTGTGGTCGAGGAGCTGAAGGCGGTGTTCGACCCGCGCGGCGGCTGCTGGATGGAAGGCAGGTACATCCCCTCGCTGCTGGCCGCGATCGGCGGGGTCATCGAGCAGCACATGGTCAATATCGGCTTCCTGCCCAAACCCGCCGCCGACGATCGCGACCGGCGCGTCATTGCCCGCGCCGTCGGCGACGAGGACATCGGCCGGCAGTGCCCCAAATGCGGCCTGCCGGGAACGGTGTCCCAGGAAGGCTGCGAGACCTGCCTGTCCTGCGGCTGGTCAAAGTGCACCTGAACGCGGCGAATGCCGCAGGTCGACGTTCAGCCCGCTTCCACCGTTCGAAGAATGGCGTGCAGCGGCCCGTCGCCGATCCCCAGTTCGTCAAGATGCGCCACGGTATTGGCAAGGTAGGACCGGTTCGAACCGCCGACGCCGCTTGCCGATGCGATCATTGCCGCGGTTTCGGCGATCGACAGGCGGCCGGCATACTGGACGTGGCCGCGCGCCGCAGTGAAGGTGCGGCAGCGGACCTTGCGTCCGTTCACATGGGCGCTCAGCGTGCGCGGCTGGTAGACCCCGGTCACCATCTCGCGGTCCCACAGGTAGCCCAGCACGTCGTGGGCGCGATTGCCGGCGACCCGGTAGGCCATCCCCTGGCACGACCCGCCGCGGTCCAGGCCAAGGACCAGCCCCGGCCGCTCGGGCGTGCCGCGATAGTGGTGCGAATAGATACAAAAGCTGCGGTGCCAGCCGAACAACATCGCCGGCCCGCAGTCGCGATGATCGAAGCCCGGGTTCCACATCAGCGACCCGTAGCCGAAGATCCAGGTGTCGCTGCGGTCGTCCACGGTCTCGAGATAGACCGCCCGCATCGCAGCGCGGGTCTCGGGATCCAGAATCGGGTCGGGGTCGGACACGGTGTCGTGGCGTCGTTCGGGTTTCGGTGGGGCCGGGGATGGACAGCGACGGGCGCCTGTGACACACGGCCACTGCGGCGGCGCATGATACAGTGCCCCGCGCACCGTGCAAGCGCGGCCCCGTCGCACGAGGAGACGCCATAACCGTGGCAAAACGGTCCGCCAAAATCCGCCTTTCCCTGGTCGTCGCCGGGCTGGCCTGCCTGGTCGCGGCAGGCGGCTACGTGGCGTACTGGTATTTCGCAGCCGGCCAGATGCGCGATCTCGTGATGCAGTGGATCGCCGACTCGGGCGAATCGGGCATTGCCGTCCGACACGACACGGTCGAAACCGCGGGTTTTCCCACCCTGATCACGCTGAAGCTGGACCGGCCCGCCGTCGTCAGTGACACGGGCGGCTGGACATGGTCGGCAGAACGCGTCTCCTTTTCGGTCAAACCATGGGACCTCACGCTCTACAGGATCGACGTGCCGGGCCGGCAGGTCATCGACGCGGATGTCCGAAACGAGCCGTGGCGTTTCGTCCTGGAGACGGACGATGCCTTCGGCCTCGCCGCGCTGCGGCTTGGCGGCGGTCTCGAATTCGCCGAAGTCCAGCTCGAAAGCCCGGTGCTGTCAGCCGACCGGGCGGACAGTCCCCTTTACAGCGCCCAGCGTCTTGCGGCGAAGGTCGGCCTGCCCGAAGCGCCGCCGGTCCTGCACACCGACCCCCTGGTCGATGTCAGCATGGTGGTCGACGGCCTCAGCCTGCCCGACCGCCTGGACGGGCCCTTGGGCACCGACGTTTCGCGGCTGCGGCTCGATGCGGCGATGCGCGGCGCCCTCAAAGACGCCGAACCCGCCGTTGCCCTGGAAGACTGGCGCGCCAACGGCGGGACCGTCGAGCTTGAATGGCTGCACCTGGCCTGGGGGCCGGTGGACCTCAAAAGCAGCGGGACGCTGTCGCTGGACGAGACCCTGCGTCCGATCGGCGCCTTGGAGGCCGACATCGCCGGCTATGCAGAAATCATCGATGCCTTCGTGCGCGCCGGCATGATCGGCGAGGATGCGGGCCGGTTGTTCACGACCGGGCTGTCGCTGATCGCCAAGAAGCCGGCCGGGGGCGGCGCGCCGGTGATCTCGGTCCCGCTGACCGCCCAGAAGGGCCACCTGTTCCTGGGCCCGTTCAAGCTCGCAGAACTGCCGCCGCTGGTGGAGTAGGACGGGCCTAGTCGTCGCCTTAGGGTTCGGGTGTGGTACCGTTAGGCTCCAACGGGCTGAAGTTGCCCGCCTGGTGCATTTCCACGACGCCGCGGCGGATCTCGCGGGTCCGCGTGAACCAGTCCTCAAGCGCGTCGCCGTCCGCCCATCGGATCGCCCGCTGCAGCGCGACGAGGTCCTCGGAGAAACGGCCCAGCATCTCCAGCACCGCCTCCTTGTTGTTCAAGAAAACGTCGCGCCACATCACCGGGTCGGAACCCGCGATCCGGGTGAAGTCCCGGAAGCCGCCGGCGGAGAACTTGATCACCTCGCGGGTCTGGACCAGCTCCTCCGAACCGGCCGCCTCGCGCTTGAGCTGGCCCTCCAGGTCGCTTGCGGTGCCGACGATGGTGTAGGCGATCAGGTGCGGCAGGTGCGACGTGATCGCCAGCACCCGGTCGTGATGGTGGGCATCCATGGTCTCGACCGTGCTGCCGCAGGCCTCCCAGAACCGGCGCAGGGCCGACACCGCGGCGGAGTCCGCGCCGGCCGGCGGCGTCAGGATGCAGTAGCGCCCGGCGAACAGCTCGGGAAAGCCCGCCTCGGGGCCCGAATTCTCTGTCCCCGCCACGGGGTGGCCGGGGATCAGGTGAACGCCGGCCGGAAGATACGGTGCGATGGCGGCGAAGACCGACGACTTGGTGGAGCCCACATCGGTGAGGATCGCCCCCGGCTTCAGGCCGGGCGCCATGCGTTCCGCCAGCGCCGCATAGGTGCCCAGGGGCGAACACAGAATCACCAGGTCGGCGTCGCGCACGGCGTCGAGGGGGTCGGCATGCACCCGGTCGACGAAACCGAGCTTCAGTGCCGTGTCCATCGTGGCCTGGGAACGGGCGTTGCCGACGACCGCGTTCGCCAGGCCGTCGCGCTTGATCACGCGACCCAGCGACGAGCCGATCAGGCCCAGCCCGATCAGGGCCACCGTGTCGAAGTGCGCAGTCATGCCGCCATGAAGTCGGCCAGCGCCGCCGTCGCCGCTTCCAGCTCGCGGTCCAGCCCGACGGTGATGCGCAGGGCATCCGGCAGACCGTAAGAGGCCATGCCCCGGACGATGATGCCGCGCGCCAGCAGGAAGGCGTGCGCCCGCTGGGTGGCGTCTTCCGTGCCGAACCGTACCAGCACGAAATTGCCGGCGGACGGCGTGGTCTCCAGCCCCATGCCCTCCAGCCGCGCCCGCAGCCAGGGCAACCAGATATCGTTATGGGCCCGGCCCGCGTCGGTGTGTGCGATGTCGTTGACGGCGGCAATACCGGCGGCCTGGGCCGGAAGCGAGACGTTGAACGGCCCGCGCACCCGGTTCAGGGCCTCTGCGATCGCCGGCGGACAGTAGCACCATCCCAGCCGCAGCGCGGCCAGCCCGAAGACCTTCGAGAAGGTGCGCGTCATCACCACGTTCGGGAAGGCCTCGACCAGGTCGCTGCCGTCGGAATAGTCGTTGCGGCTGACATACTCGGCATAGGCCGCATCGACCACCAGCAGGACATGGTCCGGCAGGCCGGCGCGCAGCCGCACCAGCGCCTCGCGCGACAGGTAGGTTCCCGTTGGATTGTTGGGGTTCGCTAGGAACACGAGCTTGGTGCGCGGCGACACGCAGCCCAACAGCGCGTCCACATCCGCATTCAGGTCGGTCTCCGGCGCCGCGACCGGTTGCGCACCGGCCGCCGTCGCCGCAATGGAATACATCAGAAAGCCGTGCCGGCTGTGGATCACCTCGTCGCCGGGCCCCGCATAGGCGCGCATCAACAGCTGGATCAGCTCGTCGGAACCGGCGCCGCAGACGATCCCTTCGGCGTCACAGCCGAAGCGCGTCGCAATGGCGTTGCGCAACGCGTCCGAGCCGCCGTCGGGATAGCGGTGCAGGTTGCGCGCCGTCTCTTCGAAGGCCGCCATGGCGCGCGGGCTGGGGCCGAACGGGTTCTCGTTCGCCGACAGCACGATCGGCTCGGCCGTTCCCTCCACATGGTGCCCTCCGCCCACATAGAGCGGCGCCTCCATGACATCGGGCCGCGGCTGGGGGACCTTGGGACGCGTCATACGCCTGCCTCAGCCATTTCCGTCACAGGCGCCGGACTCAACGGCATGCCGTAGGCGCCGACCCAAACGGTCCGTTGCACCTGGTCCCCGGCCCGAAGCGCGGCCAGGCGTTGGTCGTCGGCACCAAAGAAGGACCGGACCTCGGCCAGGTGCATCCAGGTTCCGGGCCTGGCGGAAACAAGCTTCACCGGGTCCATTCCGGCGCCCCGCAGCAGGTCGCCAAGGCCGTCGCGGCTGAACGCCTCGCGAGTCTCGAAAACGATCAGCGTGCGGTCGTCCCCTGTCTCCGCGGGCGCGATCTTTGCGACCGTAAGCGCCTCGCGCTGGGGGCCGCGGGCGTTGCCCGACCCGGCGAAGGGCAGCTTGGCGAAGACGCTGGGCGCATCGGCCAGGCACAGAAGCGGCCACCAGGGATCCGCGTCATGCTCAACCGGCGCCGGAAGAACACCCACCGTCACCGCGCCGGTCATCACCTGGTGCAGGACCTCCCGCGCGCTGCCGAAGGCCATCATCTCCGAATGGCTGCCGAACTGGTCGCGGGCCAGGTCCCAGACGCCCTGGTTGTCGCCTTCCGCGTAGACGGCAACCGAGAAGGGACCCTGCATGAACACCGTTCCGCACAGCATCTCGCGCCACATGCGCGCAATCACACCGATCGGCAGGCGGCCGGCGTGCCGCGCCGCAAGCCGGCGCAGGATCGCGACCTCGCGGCCGGGATGGATGACGGTCAGGCCCTCCTTGCCCTTGACCGCGGCCACCTTCTCGACGATCTCTGCCCGCTCCATCAGAAGGTCGTGCAGGGAGTCGTCGATCCGGTCGATCTCGCGACGCAGCGCGTCGAGGGGCGTCCCGCCCGCGGGATTTCGGCTGTTCTCGCTCATGCGTTCCTGGCCCGAAAAACGGCCGGGAACGTAGCGCGCGGCCACGGATAAAGCAAAGAAAACGCGCGCTTGGGCCCTGTCCGGGCAGGGCGCACCACACCCATTAGGCGTAATTTTATCAATCTAATACACGCTGTTTGCCGCGTGCCGGAGCAACGTGGCGGTGGCATTATCGAGGCCAATCGTCTAGTTGTTGGCTCCCTGCGCCCTGGAAATGAACGGATGCCGATCAAGATCCCGAACAGTCTGCCTGCCCGCAAGCACCTCGAGTCCGAGGGGCTGGTGGTCATGCGCGAGTATGACGCCGTGCGGCAGGACATCCGCCCCATGCGGATCGGGCTTTTGAACCTGATGCCCAACAAGGAGAAGACCGAAACCCAGCTGGCCCGCCTGATCGGCAGCACGCCGCTGCAGGTGGAACTGACGCTGATCACGACCGGCACCTACACGCCGTCCCACGTGTCGCGCCAGCATCTCCTGGATTTCTACCGTCCGTTCGAGGAAGTCCGGGACGAGAAGTTCGACGGCCTTCTGTTGACGGGCGCGCCGATCGAAAAGCTGCCTTTCGAGGACGTGCTGTACTGGGAAGAGCTGACCGAAATCCTGGACTGGACCCAGACCCACGTCCATTCGACCCTGGACATCTGCTGGGGCGCGCAGGCGGCGCTCTATCACTTCTACGACGTGCCCAAGTACGAGCTTGCGCACAAGATGTTCGGTGTGTTCTCGCACCGAATCATCAAGCCCGCCGACCCGCTGTTGCGGGGTTTCGACGACGCGTTCCTGGTGCCCGTGTCGCGCTACACCGAGGTGCGGAGTCAAGACATGCCCGAAGGCGAAGGTTTCGACATCCTGGCGGAGTCCGAGGAATCGGGCCTGTGCCTGATTTCGGACCGGAACCGGCGGCACATCTACATGTTCAACCACCTGGAATACGACGCAGGCTCGTTGCGCGACGAGTATGTACGCGACCAGCGCAAAGGCCTGGAGATCCAACTGCCGCACAACTATTTCCCGGACGATGACGACCAGCGCGTGCCGCGCAATGTCTGGCGCAGCCACGCCCATCTGTTCGTCGGAAACTGGATCAACGAGGTCTACCAGACCACGCCGTTCGAGATCTCCCAGATCGGCATCGAGGAAACGCCCAATGCGGCACGTGCGGCCGGCGACTGACCGGCATCCGCCGCGGCGCAGTCGGCTGGGGCCGGCAGCGCTGGCCGGCCTGTTCTGTGCCGTCTGGGCACTGGCGCTGCAGGTCAGTCTGCCGCTGGCGATCCAACTGACACCCGGTGGCGGGCCGGCCACCTACGACCTGGCCGCCGCCGTCACCGGCCGGATCCACAGCGGACACGGCACCGGCGGAAACGACCATTCGCTTCCGGTCCAGCCGGAGCTCGCGGCGGTCCTGATCAAGTCGGAAGCGCCGGCACTGAACAGCGCCGGCCTGCCGACCCCGGCGCCGTACCAGCCTACCCAGACGTCTCTATGGTCCGGTGCGGCGCAGGCCTCCTTTGTCCCGACCGCCATCCATTCCAACCAACGGTCACGTGCCCCTCCTTCGTTCAGGCATGTCCTTCCCATCGCCTGAACCGACTGCACTGAAACGAAGGAACGGATTCCGATGAAACGACTGACCTTCGCGCTTGCCGCGATGATGCTGGCTGCCCTGCCGGCGGCCGCCGACGACGTCATGGTGGGCGACATCATGATCGCCGATCCCTTTGCCCGTGCCAGTGCCGGGCGCGCCAGGAACGGCGCCGCCTTCATGACGATCATGAACAGGGGCGGCGCCGACCGCCTGGTCGCCGCGTCGACCGGCGTTTCCACACGAACCGAGCTGCACACCCACACGCTGGACGCCCAGGGCGTGGCGCGCATGCGCCAGGTCAAACATATCGATCTGCCCGCCGGCGAGAAGGTCATGCTGCAACCGGGCGGCCTGCACGTGATGATGATGGGCCTCAACGACCCGCTGAAGCAGGGCGACAGTTTTCCGCTGACGCTGACCTTCGAAAAGGCGGGCGAGGTGACCCTTGCGGTGACGATCGCAGCCCCCGGCGCCAAGGGGGCCGGCGGCATGCAGCACCGCCACGGCGCCCCGAAGACCAACTAAGCGCGCTGGCATCCGCTCGGTCCGGCGTTGTAGAAGCGGATATGCAGCGCTGGAAGATCACGGTCGAATATGACGGCGGGCCGTTCGTCGGCTGGCAGCGCCAGGACAACGGCCCGTCCGTCCAGGCCGCACTGGAACAGGCGATCGAGGGCTTCGCCCAGGAGCGGGTGACGCTCTACGGCGCCGGGCGCACCGATTCCGGGGTGCACGCGCTGGGGCAGGTCGCCCATTTCGATCTGGAAAAGCCCACGGACGCCGACACGGTCCGCGACGCCCTGAACCAGCACCTCAAGCCGGCGCCGATTGCGGTGCTGGAGGCCGAGCCGGTCAGCCAAGACTTCCATGCGCGCTTCTCCGCCATCCGCCGTTGTTATCTCTACCGGCTGGGCGAACGCCGGGCACCGCCGGCAATGGAACGGGGTCGGATCTGGCCCCTGATGCGGCGGCTGGACCTGGACGCGATGCAGGACGCCGCCCGGGTCCTGGTGGGGCGGCACGACTTCACCAGCTTCCGGGCCAAGGAATGTCAGGCGGAGTCACCCGTCAAGACGCTGGACGTCCTGGAGGTGCGGCGCGCGGCGGACGAACTGCACGTCACCGCCGAGGCCCGCTCGTTCCTGCACCACCAGGTCCGCAACATCGTGGGGACGCTCGCCTGGGTCGGCCAGGGCCGCTGGAGTGCGGCGGATGTGGAGACGGCGCTTGCGGCGCGCGACCGCGCCGCGGCAGGACCGACGGCGCCGGCGATGGGCCTTTACCTCACCCGGGTCGATTACGGGAAGAATGCCTGAGGCCGCGCCCAGGTCGTGGGCTCATGCACAACAAGCCATGACCGGCGCGCCGGCTCAACAGGCGTTCATCGTCTTCAGTTTCGATGCAGAGCCGGATGAAAGGCTGATCGCTGTTCCAGAAGGCGCAGGTGTGATGATCTGTCGGTCGGTATCCGGGTCGCGGTTGCCGCCTGCAGCGTCATCATTCGCCCGAGTTGGTGCAGGTGTAACCGGGTGTGACATTGATCCTGCTGAAATCGAGTGAGCCCCAGGAATAAGCTTCGATCAAAGTGCCATCAGGCAGCATCCGGAAGATCATCACGCTGTTGCCATTCTCCCCGTACCGCTCCCACCGGTGACAGACAGCAAAATCTCCTCGCTGTTCGGTACACTTTAGGGTCCATGAGCGCTTAATCCCGTGGTCGTTCCAAGTGTAAACACCCCGGTCGCCTGTCACTGCAAATGTGTGATTCGGTTTATCGGGAAGTGCACACTCAATCGCCGAAGCGTCCGACGCAGCGCATGCCATCGAAAACAAAATGGCTGTGAAGACGGGCTTTGAATGTCTCGTCATGGTCACATTTTGCCGGTTCTGGTGAAGAAGTCAGCAATCACATCTGTGTATGGAGACTTGTAGGAACCGATCTACTGGTTCGACCTAGACGCGCCGTCCGTGAAGAAGCCGGTCTGAGCACTGGTTGAGGCGCAATTGCGGCGAGCAGGGCCGCGAGGATCCAGGCCAACAAATCCCTCAGCCACTTGGTGACGAGATGGAACTTTTAGTCTGACGTGATAAGCACCGCGTTGACGCGGTCTCCGTCTCTGCCCTTGAGGAAGCTCCGACCGAATTCGATGTCGGCTATAAGGCATCCGGTGTCTGCCTCGTTGGTGGTCGCTCGCACAACGAAGTCCGCTCCCGGCGCATCCGTAGCATGCGAAGCGCGTGGGCATTTGTCAGGTAGCCCACCAGGATCGGCGATAGGGTCGTTGCACGCACCAACGCCCCGTATGCGTACACCCTTTACCCTGCGATCCCCGTCGGTTTCAGGGAATGGATCAGGGCGCCCAGCAGGAACTCGCCCAGCACCAAAAAGCCGGCTGTCCAGCCGTGCAGGTCGAGCGCGACCTTGATGATGAAGAAGTGATAGGACAGCACGTAGATCAGCGCCGCGACGTCCACAACCAGCATGACCTGGTCCGGCAGCACGCCGCTCAGCCCGACCCCCGTCACCACCAGGTAGAGCAGGATATGCGGCCCGGTCGCCCAGTTATACGCGACGATGTAGCGGATATAGCGGTCCTCCCGCTCCAACAGCGGGATCAGGTGCCCCATCAACAGCGGCCAGGCCACCCAGCCGATCACGTAGGTCACCGTTTCGCCGGCAAAGCCGAGGACCACGTCGCCGCCGGCCGCCGGATCGCCGGGGGCGAAAACCCGCAAGAGGATATAGCCGGGCAGGATCACGACCGCACACCAGAAGGATTTCCAGAACGCGGGCACGTCGTCGTCGAAGAACTGGATCCCGACGGGATCGCGCAGGAACAACCGCCAGGCGCCGTACAGCGCCTGGGTGATTTCCGATACGGTGATCGTCGGGATCATGCCCGTTCGAAATAGCCGCGCAGCACCACCTCGTAGATGCGGCTCAGCGCATGGATGTCCGCGACCCTGGCCTGCTCGTTCGACTTGTGCATGGTCGCGCCGACCAGACCGAAATCGAGAACCGGGCAGAAGTCCTTGATAAAGCGGGAATCCGACGTGCCGCCGGAGGTGGAGAGCACGGGCCGCGTGCCCAGGACCTCCTCGACCGCATCGCCGACAAGGTCCGACAAAAGGCCCGGCGGCGTGAGGAAGGATTCGCCGGTCACATGAACGTCCAGTTCATACTCGCCGCCCTCGGCCGCGCCGTCCAGGGTCTCGCGCAGCCAACGTTCAAGCGACGCGCCGGTGTGCATATTGTTGAACCGGATGTTCAGCCGCGCATGCGCCTCGCCCGGGATCACGTTGTGGACGCCGTTGCCCACGTCCACGGAGGTGACCTGCAGGCTGGACGCCTGGAAGTGTTCGTTCCCTTCGTCCAGAGGCGCCGCCGTCACCGCGCTCAGCATCGCCATCAGTCGGTGGACCGGGTTGTCTGCAAGATGGGGATAGCCCACGTGGCCCCGCACGCCGCTGACTCTCAGAACGGCATTCAGGCTGCCGCGGCGGCCGATCTTGACCATCTCGCCCAGGGTGTTCGGATTGGTCGGCTCGCCGGTGATGCAGGCGTCCAGCCGCTCGCCGTCCTCGGCCAGGGCATCGAGGACCTTCCGGGTGCCGTTGATGGCAGGCCCCTCCTCGTCCCCGGTCAGTAACAGGCTGACCGAACCGGGAACGCCGCCGTTCGCCGACACCCGCGCCGCGGCGGCAACGAAGGCGGCGATGGCGCCTTTCATGTCTGACGCACCGCGGCCGTGGACCACGCCGTCGACCTCGACGCCCGCAAAGGGATCATTCGTCCATTCGCTTTCAGGGCCCGGCGGGACCACGTCCGTATGGCCGGCAAAGCAGAGATTCGGCGCCTGGTCGCCCATCCGGGCATAGAGGTTGTCGACGTCGGGCGTGCCCGACTCGGCAAACCGCATGCGCCGCACGGCGAACCCCAGTCCCTCAAGGACCTCCTGCAGCAGATCCAGCGCGCCGCCTTCGTGCGGCGTGACCGATCGGCACCGGATCAAGGCACGGGTCAAGTCGACCGGATCGACCGGCATGGTCCGTCAGTCCCTCAAAAGCTCGTTGATCGACGTCTTGGCGCGCGTCCTCTCGTCCACCGTCTTGACGATCACCGCGCAGTAAAGCCCGGGGCCGGGCGTCCCATCGGCCATCGCGCGGCCCGGCAGCGTGCCGGGCACCACGACCGAATAGGCGGGAACCCGGCCGACATGGACCTCGCCGGAGCTCCGGTCGACGATCTTCGTCGAGGCGCCGATATAGACACCCATCGACAGGACGGCGCCCTGTTCGACCACCACGCCTTCAGCGACTTCGCTGCGCGCGCCGATGAAACAGTCGTCCTCGATGATCACAGGACCGGCCTGCAGCGGCTCCAGCACACCGCCGATGCCCGCGCCGCCGGAGATGTGCACGTTCTTCCCGATCTGCGCGCAAGAGCCGACCGTCGCCCAGGTATCGACCATGGTGCCGCTGTCCACATAGGCGCCCAGGTTGACGAAACTGGGCATCAACACCACGCCGGGGGCGATATAGGCCGACCGGCGGACCACGCAGTTGGGCACCGCCCGGAAGCCGGCATCCCGAAAGGCGTTGTCGCCCCAGCCTTCGAACTTGGACGGCACCTTGTCCCACCAGGTGGTTCCGTGGCCCGGCCCGCCGGGGATCTGCGTCATGTCGTTGAGCCGGAAAGACAGCATCACCGCTTTCTTGAGCCACTGGTGGACGACCCAGTCGCCGCCTTCCTTGGAAGCAACCCGGACGCGACCGCCGTCCAGGAGGTCGAGCACCTCGTCGACCACGTCGCGCACCTCGCCGGTGGTGGCGGGTGAAATATCGTTACGATCTTCCCAGGCACGATCGATGGCGGCCTGGAGGTCCGCATAGCTCATGGGCGGAATCCCTGTTGAAAAGAAAGCAAATAGTGCAAGGCCACGGGCGCGGCAATGTGGCCCGCGACTGTCGAAAAATCAAGCGCCTGGGCCGTGGTGGTCCATGGCCCGGTGCAGCCAGTGGGCGAGGTCTTCGGCAACGTGATGCACATGGTCGGCGTCACCGCCCAAGTCCCACTCGAAGTGCGACTGAACCAGGACGGTGCGCATGCCCAACGCCGCCGCGGGGGCGAGGTTTTTCGACATGTCCTCGACCATGGCCGTCCGTTTCGGGTCGATGCCTTCCTTGTCGATCAGCTGCTCGTAGGGGGTCTGGTTAGGCTTGGGCACGAAGTCCGCCGCCACGATGTCGAAGATGACATCGAAGTGCTGGTGGACGCCCAGCCGGTCGATCACCTGCTCGGCATGTTTGACCGTGCCGTTGGTATAGATGAGCTTCCGCCCGGGCAGCCGCTCCAGCGCGTTGGCAAGATGCGGCGAGTCCTCGACCCGGCCGTAGTCAATGTCGTGCACGAAATCCAGGAAATCGTGCGGGTCCATGCCGTGGCACTGCATCATGCCGTTCAGCGTGGTGCCATAGGTGCGGAAATAGTCCTTCTGGGTCGCGTGCGCGTGTTCCTTGCTCACCCCCAGGAACTCGGACACGAAACGGGTCATGCGCTGGCTCATCTCGGCAAACAGATCGCACTGCGACGGATACAGCGTGTTGTCCAGATCGAAAATCCAGGTGTCCGCGTCGGCCAGGGCGCTGTCGTTGCGCAGGTGTTCGTCGAGATGCTTAACCATAATGAGCAAACAGTGGTGTCTTGGGGCCGGCTCCGCAAGGCCCGGCTGCTTGAAAACTGCGTGAGCCGGCGGACCTGCCATCAAGCCCAAATTAACCCCTGGACCTTACCATTCCCTTGAAAAACAAGGCCTCCGCCCGGCCTCAGTCCTGGGAAACCGACCGTCCCGTATGCAGGAATCCGCCCCCATTCCAGCCGTCCTCGGCACCTTTCCCGGCCCTATGATCCGGTTCGGCCCCGACGGCCGTCCCGAGGCCTGGAACACGCCCGGCGGCGCGATTCTCGAGGCGGTGCCCGCGACCGTGCTGTCCCGGCTCCACGATTCCGCCCGTATGCTTGGAACGGCGGCCACGGGCCGCGTCTCCATCGGCACCGGCGAGGAAGCCAAGCATTTCGAGCTGACCGGCCTGCCCCAGCCCGACGGCGCCGCGCTGACCCTGGGGCGAGATGTCACCTACGACGCCAATGTCGCTGCGGCCCTGTCGGATTCCCGGCGGCGCTACAAGGACCTGGCCGACCTGGCCGGGAACTTCGCCTGGGAGACCGGCCCCGACGGCCGGCTCTGCTTCGTCTCCGCCAAAAGCGCGCTTGGCCACGACGCCGACGACCTGATCGGCACCGACCCTGCACGGCTGATCATCGATCCTGCCTCGGTCCCCTCGCCGCTGCCGTTCCGCACGGACCGGCCGGTCCGCGATGTGGAAATGTGGGTCACCGACCGTTAGGGCACGCCCCGCTGTCTGGAGATTTCGGCGGTTCCAATTGCGCCCGACAACTCCGGCTTCGCAGGCGCCCGCGGCATCTGCCGCGACGTGACCGACGTACGCCGCCACCATGCGCACCTTGCGATGCGCTCGCAGGTGACCGGCTACGTGATTGACGCGATCCGAAACGAGGCGGCGCCGAAGGCAATGCTGGCCGCCGCCAGCCGGGCGTTGGGCAGCGCCCTGTCGGCCTGCGCCTGCATCATTCACGTGGGCGATACCGAAGCCGGCTTTCGCGACGGCGCCTGCTTCGGCGACAGGCCGGCCGACCGAAACGTCCAGGCCGTGCTCGCCCGGCTGCGTCCCGGTGCACCGCCAGCCGACACGACGCCTGGCCGCTACCGCGCCCTGACCATGACCACGCGCTTCCGTGACACGGTCAACGGGTCGGTCTCCCTGTGGCGGGAGACCGACCAGCCAACCTGGGACAGCGATGACAAGGCGCTGTTGTCGGCGATCGAGGCCCAGGTGGGAATCGCCCTGCACCAGATCCAGGACCAGGAATCGCTCGAACGGCTGTCGCGAACGGATCCGCTGACGGGCCTGTTGAACCGCCGCGCCTTTTCCGCCGACCTGTCGCTTGCGCTGGAACGCAGCGTGCGCAACGGCACGCCGGGCGCGTTGATGTATGTGGACCTGGACAACTTCAAGGCCATCAACGACACGCTGGGACACGAGGCGGGGGACGCGGTGCTGCTGCAGGTAGCCGATCAGCTGGGACATGCCTCGCGCCGCTACGACCTTCACGCGCGCCTTGGCGGGGACGAGTTCGCCCTGTGGCTGGACAATGCGAACGGCGCCACGGCCGGCGCCCGTGCCGAGAAGCTGCTCCAGGATGCCGAGGCTCTGCGGCAACGGCCCGCCCGGGCCGACGCGCCGCTGGGGTATTCGATCGGGATCGCGATCTTTTCACCCGACAGCGATGACGGCATGGCGGCCTTGATGCGCCGGGCCGACGAGGCGATGTACCGGGTCAAACGGGGCGGCAAACACGCCTATGCCGTGGTCGAAGCGCCGCAACAGGGAACGGTCTCATGAAACCCGGAGGCGACCGAACCCTGCCGTCCAGCCTGAGCTACGACCAGTCGAAACGTCTGGCGCAGGACGACGATCCCGCCGTACGCCAGGCCGTGGCCGGCCATCCCAACGTCAGGCCGGAGGTTCTCTATTACCTCGCGGAGGATTCGGACCCCACGGTGCGCCGCCAGGTTGCCGGCAACGACCGGACACCCCGCCATGCCGACCTGATCCTGGCGCGCGACGACCAGCCAGACGTGCGCTTGGATCTTGCCCGCAAGATCGCCCGGCTGTTGCCGGACATGGCGCCCGACGACCAGGATGCGGTCTACCGCGCGGCGGTTTCCGTCCTGGAGGTCCTGTGCGAGGACCAGCTCGTGCTGGTTCGCCAGTTGATCGCGGATGCCGTCAAGTCCCTGCCTGCCGCACCGCACCACGTGGTGATGCGTCTGGCCCAGGACAGCGAATCGCGCGTTTCCAGCCCGGTCCTGGAGGTCTCGCCGGTGCTGAGCGACGAGGACCTTCTGGAGATCATCGGAACCGAGCCGGTCCAGCAGGCGCTGGAGGCCATTGCCCGGCGCGACAGCCTGAGCGGGTCGGTTTCCAGTGCGATCGTCGACACCGGCGAACGGGCCGCGATTGCCAGCCTGCTTGCCAACAAGAGCGCCCAGATCCGCGAGGAAACCCTGGACTACGTGGCCAGCCAGGCGGCGGACGTCCCGGCCTGGCACGCCCCGCTGGTCCGGCGGCCCTCCCTGTCGGCCCGTGTCGCCAACCGCATCGCCGGCTTCGTCGCCCGTGCGCTGCTGGTGGAACTGAGCGAACGACAGGACCTGGCCCCGGAGGTGCTGGCGTCCATCGAAGCGACCGTATCCCGGCGCCTCAACGAAACCGAAACGCCCGAAGACGAGGGTTTCGAACCGGATTGGGCCGAATCCGACGAGGTCGGGGAAAAGGTTCGCGCCATGCAGGCCGACGGCAGCCTGGATGCAGCCGCGATCGAAACGGCGCTGGAGGCGGACGACAAGCCCTTCGTCATGCGCGCGCTGGCTACACTGGCCGGCCAGGACGCCGATGTCGTTGCGAAAGTGGTCGCCAACAGGTCGCCCAAGGGCATGCTGGCGCTGGCCTGGAAGGCGGGCCTGTCCGCGCATCTGGCGGCACAGCTTCAGACACGGCTCGGCGGTCTGCAGAACGCCGAAGTCCTCTATCCCACCGACGACGGTGGTTATCCGATCCCCGAAGACGGGCTGGAGTGGCAGCTGGAGTTCTTCCGCGAGCTTTAGGCTGCGATGCTATGGCAGCCAGACCCTTCGAGACGCGCCCTTCGGGCGCTCCTCAGGGTGAGGGGAAGCGCCGTCTAATCCACCACGCAAAACCTCACCCTGAGGAGGAGGCGAAGCCGCCGTCTCGAAGGGCGTGGCAGAAACCGGCGCGTTTGCTGAGGTGTGCTTACCCCCGGCGGATCAGCGTGCCCGAACCGTGTTCAGTGAAGATCTCCAGCAGAATCCCGTGTGCCACGCGACCGTCGACGATCGTCGCAGCGTCCACTCCGCCTTCGACCGCCTTGATGCAGGTCTCCACCTTCGGGATCATGCCGCCCGTCAAGGTACCGTCTTCCATAAGGGCGCCGGCCTGGACCAGACTCAATACCGAGATCAGCTGGTCCGACTTGTCCATGACGCCGGCCACATCGGTCAGCAACAACAGCCGGCGCGCCTTGGCCGCGGCGGCAATAGCGCCGGCAGCCGTGTCGGCATTGATGTTGTAGGTGTGACCGTCGTCGGAGAAACCGATGGGGGCGATGACCGGTATCAGGTCCGATGCGGTCAACACGTCCAGGATGCCCGGGTCGACCGCGGCCGGCTCGCCGACGAAGCCCAGATCCATAACTTCCTCGATATTCGAATCCGGGTCCTTCTTGGTCCGGGTCAGCTTGGTTGCCCGCAGGAGGTTGCCGTCCTTGCCGGAAAGGCCCACACCGCGGCCGCCGGCCTCGCCGATCGCGGCCACGATCCGCTTGTTGATCTGACCGCACAGCACCATCTCGGCGATTTCGACGATGCGGGAATCGGTGACGCGCAAACCGTCGACGAACTCCGTCTCGATCTTCAGCTGCTCCAGCATCCTGCCGATCTGAGGCCCGCCGCCATGCACCACGATCGGATTGATCCCCACCTGCTTCAAGAGGACCACGTCGCGCGCGAACATCTCGGCCAGGGCCGGGTCGACCATGGCATTGCCGCCGTATTTGATGACCAGGGTGGCGCCCGTGTAGCGGCGCATGTAGGGCAGGGCCTCGGTCAGGATTCCCGCCTGCGCCAGCCATTCGCGCCGTTGTTTCTCTTTCATGTCGGTCATCGGTCGGTCCCTGCGAAGACGGAAGGCCGCAAACGCCGCGCGGACCTTAAACCAACGGCTCCGGTTCCGCCAGCGTCGCCAGGAAGGCCCGCAGTTCGGCCACACCGCTTCCTTTCTGGGCACTGGTCGCCAGCACATCCGGGCGCGCCGCGGCCCGCTTTTTCATCGCCGTCCGCACCGATTCCGTCAACGCCGCCAGGGCACCCGCTTTGACCTTGTCCACCTTCGTCAGCACGATCTGGTAGGAAACGGCGGCCTCGTCCAGCATCTCCATCAGTTCCTCGTCCGACGGCTTGATGCCGTGGCGGGCATCGATCAAGAGGCACAGGCAACGCAGCTCGACACGGCCACGCAGATAGTCGCGGATCAGCCGGTTCCATTGCGCGATCTCGCCCTTCGAGGCCCTGGCATAGCCGTAGCCCGGCATGTCGACGATGGTGAGGCGTCCGCCCAGGTCGAAGAAATTGAGCTGGCGCGTCCGACCGGGCGTGTTCGATGTGCGGGCCAGCGCACGCCGGCCGGTCAGGGCGTTGATCAGGCTGGACTTGCCCACATTGGAGCGGCCGGCAAAGGCGACCTCGCTGGGGCCGCCGAGCGGAAGCTGGTCCAGCCGCGCCACGCCCAGGCGGAATTCGCAGGCCTGGGCGAACAACAGCCGGCCTGCCTCGATGGCGTCGTCGTCGAACGCGGTCATGGCAGCGACGCCGGCAGGCCGGGTTCAGGTGCCGCGGCTGAACAGCGAGACCTTGACCCCCATGCGGCTCATGATGACCCACTGCTGGATGACGGACAGAAGGTTGTTCCACGCCCAGTAGATCACCAGACCGGCAGGGAACCCGGCCAGCAGGAAGGTGAAGAACAGCGGCAGTAACATGAAGATCTTGGCCTGGACGGGGTCGGGCGGCGCCGGGTTGAGGCGCTGCTGGACGTACATCGTCGCGCCCATGATGATCGGCCAGATCCCGATATTGATGACCGCGAGAATGGCGGGGACCCTCCAGTCCACCAGGCCGAACAGCGTCAGCATGCCCAACGGGTCGGGCGCCGAGAGATCATGAATCCAGCCGTAGAAGGGTGCGTGGCGCATTTCGATGGTCACGAACAGCACCTTGTAGAGCGCGAAGAAGACGGGAATCTGGATCAGGATGGGCAGACAGCCCGACAGCGGATTGACCTTCTCCTTCTTGTACAGCTCCATCATTTCCTGGTTCAGGCGCTGCCGGTCGTCGCCGTACTTCTCCTTCATCTCCTGCATGATCGGCTGCAGTTTCTTCATCTTGCTCATCGACTTGTACGACTTGTTCGCAAGCGGGAAGAAAATCAGCTTGATGCAGACGGTCAGCGCCAGGATCGCGAGCCCGAAATTGCCGAGCTGGTCGTTGAACCAGTCGATCGCATAGAAGATCGGCTTGGTCAGGAAATAGAACCAGCCGAAATCAACCGCCAGGTCGAAGCGCTGGATGCCGTAGATCTGCTCGTAGTCGTCCAGCAGCCGCACGATCTTGGCTCCGGAGAGCAGCCGGTTGGTCATTTCCTTTTCGCCACCTGCCGGAATGGCAACGGCCGGGGCCAGGAAATCCGCCTGGTATTTGTTGGTCGCGCCGCGCGTGCCGGCGGAGAAACTGGTCTTCAGCGGCACGTCCTGATCGGGCAACAGCGCCACCAGCCAGTACTTGTCAGTGATGCCCAGCCATCCGCCCGTTGTGTCGTTGCGGATCCGGCCGACCTCGGCCAGGTCGTCGTAGTCGATCTCGCTGAGGGTCTCGTCGAAGACACCAAGCAGCCCTTCGTGCAGGATATAGAAGCCCAGGACGTCGGGCGTGCCGGTCCGCGACACCAGCCCATAGGGCGCCACGTTGACCGTATCGCCGCTGTCGTTGCGGACCCGCTGGGTGATGGAAAACAGGTAATAGTCGTCCAGGGTGTAGATCTGTTCGAAGGTGACGCCTTCCGGACTGGTCCAGCTCAGCGTCAACGGGACCCCCGGCGTCAGCGCCTGGGCGTCGGCGACCCAGACCGTGTCGGCGTCCGGCAGGGTCACGCCTTCGCCGATCCAGCCGAACTCGGCGTAGTACGGCTTGTTGGACCCGGTCGGCTCCAGAAGCACGATGTTCGCGCTGTCCTCGTCGACCGTCTCCCGGTAGTTCAGCAAGGTCAGATCGTCCAGGCGCGCGCCCTTCAGCGCGATCGAGCCGCTCAGCCGCGGCGATCTGATCTCGACCCGCGGCCGTGCCGAAAGCGCCTGGTTGCGGCTTAACAGCTCCTGTTCGGCTTCGCTCACCGCACCCGGGATTTCCACGCCCAGTTCGGGCCCTTTGGCCGGCGCCTGCAGCTGCGGGGCATCCTGTCCCGTCGCCTGGGCCTGTTCGGCGGCCTCGCGCTCCTGCATTTCCACCTGCGGCGCCACATACAGGAACTGCCATCCGAACAGGATGGCCGCAGAGACCGCGATAAAGATGATCAGGTTGTTCTTTTCCATCGGCTATGTCCGCTCGGGCCGATGCAACCGGCCGTGATGATGACCGTGCTTGCACCCGGTCTTGCGGGCAGGAACCGGGTCGTATCCCCATCCTCCCCAGGGATGACAACGCAACACGCGCCGCAGGGCCAGGACTCCGCCGCGCAACGCGCCATGCCGGGCAACCGCCTCCATTGCATATTCGCTGCAGCTCGGAGAATAACGGCAGGCAGGCGGCAGTACCGGGGAAAGCAACATCCGGTAGCAGTAGATCGCTGCGCGCAGGATCTTGGCGACGGGGCTCATGTGTGGTGTCGTTCCATCTGTCGCGGGCGCCGGAACCGCCGAAGCCTATCGTTCTCCATCCTGCCAAAGCCGCAGCCGTTTGAGTGCGGACGCAAGGTCTTCAAGCAGCGATCCGTAGGGCCGCCTGACCGTCTGTGCCCGGGCAATGACCACATAGTCGTGCGCGTCCTTGGCATGTCGCGGCATTACCGCGTCGACGGCACTTCGAAGTCGCCGCCGCGCGCGGTTGCGTTCGACCGCATTGCCGACCTTCTTCGAGGCCGTGAATCCCACACGAAACGGGAGGTCCGCAGCACAGCGCGCCCTGGCCTGCAAAACCAGGCCCGGTGACACCGCAGACCGGCGCGCGCCCGCAACACGAAGAAACTGGGCCCGCCGGGTCAATCGCTGAACAGCGGCCCGCACGGAAGGCTAAGCCGAAAGACGCTTGCGGCCCTTTGCACGACGACGGGCAAGCAGCTTGCGCCCCGCCTTGGTCGCCATCCGCGCCCGGAAGCCGTGACGCCGCTTGCGCACAAGTCGGCTGGGTTGAAATGTGCGTTTCACCTGTTCTCTCCAGACATACTGATTCCCGGCAACGAGCGATTGCGACCCAAATCAGCCCGGCACGGGAAAACGACGCCGCTGTATAGAGCCTGCTTAAGGCCAAGTCAACGCGCCGCGCGGGCCGGACCGGGCGGCTGTTTCGCCGCGCTTCTGCAAGGGGATTTGGGGTGCGATTTCGCCGCCATCAAGGATTGAGTAGGCCCTGCGGCGTACGCTCCCGGCCTGTCGATCAACCCGCTCTCACAGATCAGTGTAGTGCGGCCGGCCGACACCCATATTACTAAGGTGGCAGGCCAGCATCGCCGGGGAAAGCGTGCGACAAAACCAAACCCATAACGCGCCGCCAGGCGCGGGCGGCGAAAAGCCCAAAAAACCGCGCCTCTCCGCGGCCAGGGTGCTGCCGTTGGCGGCCCTGGCGGTCGGATTTGCGTTGGCCATCGCCTTCGATCTGCACCACTACCTGAGTTTCGAGACCCTGAAGGAAAACCGGAAGTGGTTGCTGGGCCAGGTCGAACAACACTCGGCTGTAACCGCCCTGGCCTTTGTCGCGATCTATACCGTCGTGGTGGCCTTTTCGGTGCCGGGCGGGTCTTTCATGACGATCGCCGGCGGGTTCCTGTTCGGCCAGGTTCTGGGGACCGCCTATGTGCTGGTCGGCGCCAGCGTCGGCGCCTCGATCGTCTTCATCGCTGCCAAGACGGCCTTCGGCGACGTGCTGCACGAAAGGGCGGGACCCTGGCTGCAGAAGATGGAGGCGGGATTTCAGGAAAACGCGTTTAACTATCTCCTGGTGCTGCGCCTCATTCCGCTGTTTCCGTTTTTCGTGGTCAATCTGGTTCCGGCCTTCCTGGGCATGCGGCTCGGGCCCTATTTCCTGGCCACCGCGATCGGGATCATTCCCGGAACCTTCGTCTATGCGACGGTGGGCGCCGGGTTGGGCAGCATTTTCGATTCCGGCGACGAGTTCACCACGGAAGGGATCCTGACACCGCAGATCCTCACCGCGCTGGTCGGGCTGGCGATCCTGTCGCTCTTGCCTGTCCTCTACAAGAAGCTCAAGTCGTCAAAGGCTTAACGGCCCTTGCAACGCTCTTTCGATGCTTTAACTTTGAGAACGGCTGGCCGCGTCAGCCGTGGCTTGCAGGTTCGGAAGGCAAGGGCGATGCATAGTCTCTCGGCCCGGCTGCTGGTCCTGACGATCTTCTTTGTGATGGTGGCCGAGGTCCTGATTTTCGTTCCCTCGGTTGCCCGCTTCAGGTCCGACTGGCTGACCGAAAAACTGGAGTCCGCGCATCTGGCGATCATCGCGATCGACATGACGCCGGAGTTCATGGTGAGCGAGCGGCTGAGCATGCAGCTGCTGGGCGCCATCGATTCGCGCGGAATCTTCGCTCGCCGCGGCGGCGCCAAGCAGATGGTTGTCGAAGACATGCCGCCGCCCATCGACGAAACCTTCGACCAGGATGCGGAAGGCACCTGGGACCAGATCCGCGAGGCCCTGCTTGCCCTGGGCCGCCCCGGCTCGCCGCGGGTCGTCCGGGTGGTGGGACCGGCGCCGCGGGACAGCGCGGTCCAGATGGAGGTCGTCTTCGACGAGCAACAGCTGAGCGGCGCGCTGATTGATTTTGCGGGCCGCATCTTCCTGTTGTCGCTGGTCATCTCGGGCATGACCGCGGCGCTGGTCTTCATTTCCCTGCAATGGCTGCTGGTGCGGCCGATGCGGCGCATCACCGAGAACATGATCGCCTTCCGCGAGGAACCGGACGACGAGCGCCGGGTGATGCGGCCGACCCACCGCCAGGACGAAGTCGGCCTGGCGGAAGAGGAGCTTGCCGGCATGCAGCGGGCGCTGCGCCAGGCGCTGAGACAGCAGGAACACCTCGCCGCGCTGGGCACGGCGGTCGCGAAGATCAACCACGATCTGCGGGGCATCCTGTCCACCGCACTGGTCGTTTTCGACCGTCTGGAGAACTCCGAAGACCCCGACGTGCGCCGGATCACGCCGACGCTGTTCTCGTCCATCGACCGTGCCGTGCACCTGTGCAGCGAAATCCTCGACTACGCCGGACCGAAGAAGCTGGAGACCGCGGCCGACAGGTTTGCGCTGAGCGACCTGGTGGTCGACGTGGCCCATAACATCGACACCCTGACCAACGGTAAGAGCTGCGTGATCAGCGGCGTCGAAGCCGGCCTGGAACTGACCGCAAATCGCGAGCAGATGTTCCGCGTCTTCGAGAACCTCGCCCGCAACGCCGCCCAGAACGGCGCCGGCACCATCCGCATAGATGCGCACCCCGCGAACGGCGAAATCCAGGTCGACGTGTGCGACAACGGCCCCGGCCTGCCGCCGGTCGCGCTGGAAAACCTGTTCAAGCCGTTCTCCGCATCGGCGCGGGCCGGCGGAACGGGCCTGGGCCTGGTGATCGCCCGGGAACTGGTCCAGAACCACGGCGGCGATCTGGTCATTTTGGAAACGGGCGATACCGGCGCCACCTTCAGGATCACCCTGCCGGTTTCACGGTAGGGCACGCTCCTCACGACCAAACACATGGCTTCACAGGGCGGTGAGACCCTCTCGCAGGGCTGCTTCGCCTTGCCTACCTTCAGGGAACAAGCCCCCCTAGGCGCGGATGGCTGCCATACCCCCCACCCCTATTGACCCCTTGGCAGCCGTCCGTTTTTCTGTGCCGGCTGGGCGACCGTCCCGTTTTTTGTGCGACCGAAAGGAACTCCCATGACCCGGCTGCCGATGCTTGCGTTTGTCGCCGTCTTCTTTCTCGCGCCGCCGGCAGCAGCGGCACCCAGCGCGGACCTGTGGGACCGCTGGACGGCGCACGACCCGGCGTCCACCGCGCAGGTGGATCACGCTGCCTGGGATGGGTTCCTGACGCGTTATCTCCGCACCGGCGAGGACGGCGTCGCCCGCCTTGCCTACGGCGCGGTCAGCGACGCCGACAAGGCCGCGCTGGACGGCTACCTCGCCGCCCTCGGCGGCACGCCCGTCTCGATGCTCAACCGGCCGGAACAGCAGGCCTATTGGATCAACCTCTACAATGCGCTGACCGTCCAGGTCATCCTGACGCACCATCCGGTGGACTCGATCCGCGACATCGATATCTCGCCCGGGTTCTTCGCCGACGGCCCGTGGGGCAAGAAGCTGTTGTCGGTCGAAGGCGAAGAGGTCAGCCTGGACGATATCGAACACCGGATCCTGAGGCCGATCTGGCAGGATCCCCGGATCCACTACGCCGTCAATTGCGCCTCGATCGGCTGCCCGAACCTGCAGGACCGGGCGTTCACGCCCGACAATACGGAGACCCTGCTGAACGATGGCGCGCGCGCCTACGTCAACCACCCGCGCGGCGTCAGCGTCGACGGCGACAAGCTGACCGTTTCCAGCATCTACAAATGGTTCAAGTCTGACTTTGGAGGCTCGGACGCCGGCGTCATCGAACACCTGAAACAACATGCGGCACCGGACCTGAAGGCCGCACTGGCAGAGATCAGGCGCATCGACCGGGACCGCTATGACTGGAGCCTGAACGAGTGACGGGCGCCCGCGCCGCGGCGTCTCAATCCAGGGCCAGCGTCAGGGATTTCAGGTAGGCCGTCTCGGGCAGGTGCGGATGCACCGGATGGTCCGCGGCGGCACCGGCAGCGCGCAGGATCCGCGCTGTCCGGCGACTGTCGCCCAAACCACGCGCCACCTGATCCGCAAACGCGTCCGGTGTCACGTTGTGGGAACAGGACGCGACGAACAGGATGCCGCCCGGCGCCACCAGGGGCACGGCCAGCCGGACCATCTTGCGATAGCCGCGCAGCCCTGCATGCAGGTCCTTTTTCGATTTCACGAAGCTGGGCGGGTCGACGATCACGATATCCCAGACCGTTCCTTCGCGGGCCAGCCGTTGCATCTCGGCAAAAGCGTCGCCCCTGGAAAAACGGCAGCGCGCGGCGACATCGTTGGCCCGGGCAGCCTGTTCGGCCAGCCCGAGCGCCGCTTCCGAGCGGTCAATTCCCAGCACCTCGGACGCGCCGGCCACCGCCGCCTGGACGGCGAAGCCGCCGGAATAGCTGTAGACGTCGAGAACGCTTCGGTCCCTGGCCAGGCCGGCGATAAAGGCGCGGTTGTCCCGCTGATCGAAGAACCAGCCGGTCTTTTGCCCGCTCCCGGGTGCTGCGGCGAACGTCACGCCGTTTTCCAGCACCTCCAGCGGCACCTCGCCGTCGCCGCGCACCACCTCGACCGCACTGCCCAGCCCTTCCAGCGCGCTCACCGGGCTGTCGTTGCGCAGAATCACGGTGTGCGGCGCCAGAACCGCATCCACCGCCTCCAGGACCGCGTCGCGCCGCGCCTCCATCCCGGCGGTGTTCAACTGCAACACCACCGCAGCGCCGAAACGATCGACGACAAGCCCCGGCAGCCCGTCGGCCTCGGCATGCACCAGCCGGTAGAACGGGGCATCGAACAGACGCGTGCGCAGGGCAAGCGCCCGTTCCAACCGGTCGACAAAAAACGGTGTCCCGATTTCAGCATCCGCCGCGCGCGTGAACACACGGGCGCTGATCAGAGGACGGTGGCTGTAGCAGGCGGTGCCGAGCCGTTCGCCGGAATCCGCGACCACCGTCACCAGCGCGCCAGGAGGCAGCGCCTTAAGCGCCTGCGGCGCCGCGACCTCGTTGGAATAGACCCAGGGGTGCCCTGCCTTCAGGCGCTTGTGGCGGCCCGGTTGAAGCCGCAGTTCGGGATGCTGTGTCATGGCCGCGGAGCATAGTCGGGCCGCCGCCGCAATCAACCGGGACGACGCCCCTATTTGCCCAGGGCCACGCCTTCGCGGCGCGGGTCCGCGCCGCCGCGCAGGGTTCCATCCTCCAGCACTTCGATGACATGCAGGCCGCTGGTCAGCGCACGGATGTTGAACTCGTGCCCCAGCGCGCCCAGGTCCGACATCAGGGCCTCGGCCGCGGTTCCTTCCTCCAGGTCGGTCTTGCCGTTGCGGTTGACCACATGGCCCATGTCCACGGCCGCCTGCGCGTCCATGTCCCAGTCGATCATCGCGACGATCGCCTGGGCGACATAGTTGATGATCCGGCTGCCGCCCGGCGAGCCGACCACGGCCCGCACCGTCCCATCCGGTTTGAACACGATGGTCGGCGCCATGGACGAACGCGGCCGCTTGCCCGCCTGCACCCTGTTCGCGACGGGAACGCCGTCCCGTTCGGCGCGGAAGGAGAAATCGGTGAGCTGGTTGTTCAGCAGAAAGCCGCTGACCATGACCCGGCTGCCGAAGCCGCTTTCGATCGAGGTGGTCATCGAGGCGGCATTGCCGAAGGCGTCCACCACCGAGATGTGCGACGTCGACGGCAGTTCCAGGGCATCGTCGGGCGCAAGGCGGTCGGCGCGGCGGTCCAGCGGCTCGCCCGCCGTGGCCTTGCCGATGGAACGGTCGGTCCGGATCAGGCGCGAGCGGGCCTTCAGATACCCCTGGTCGATCAGGCCGGCGGCGGGCACGTTGACGAAATCGGAATCGGCCATGTAAAGGCCGCGGTCCGCATAGGCCAGCCGCGCGGATTCGGTGAACAGGTGCCAGGCACGCGGCGAGGCCGGCCCCAATCTGGCCAGGTCGAACCGCTCCAGCTGGCCCAGGATCATCGCGACCGTGAGCCCGCCCGACGACGGCGGTCCCATGCCGCAAACCGCGTGCTTGCGGGAGGTCCCGCACACCGGCGGGCGCCGCTTGGCCTGGTAACGGGCGAGATCCGTCAGGTTCAAAAGTCCTGGATTTCGCGGAACCTCGCGGACTGCCTTGATGATCGCCTGTGCGATCGGACCGGTATAGAAGGCATCCGCACCCTCGTCCGCGACGGTGCGCAGCACCGCTGCGTAGGCCGGGTTCCGGATGACGTGTTCCACCGGCCACGGGTCGCCGTTGCCGTCATAGAAATAGCCGGCGGCCTCGGGCAACGTCTTGAGAAACCGGTCGTTGCTGACCAGCGCATGCAGCCGCGGCGACACCGCGAACCCCTGCTCGGCAAGCGCGATGGCCGGCGCGAACAGCTCCGCCCATTCCAGCTTGCCGTGGTTCCTGTGCGCCAGTTCCAGCATCCGCACCAGGCCCGGCGTTCCGACGGACCGGCCGCCGACGACGGCGTCCCAGAATTTGAGCGGCTCGCCGTCCGGTCCCAGGAACAGGTCCGGTCCCGCGGCGGCCGGCGCAGTTTCTCGGCCGTCGTAGGACGCCAGCGTGCGGCGTTCGTTATCCCAGTACACCGCAAACGCTCCGCCGCCGATGCCCGAGCTCTGCGGTTCCACCAGTCCCAGGACAAGCTGCGTGGCGATCACCGCGTCGATGGCGCTGCCGCCGCGTTTCAGCATGTCGAAACCGGCCTTGGATGCCAGGGGGTTCGCGGCGACCACCATGAAACGCTGGGCGGCGACGGCCTGCTTCGCGGATCGTCCGGAAGCCGCTTCGGGTGCCGGCGCCTGGGCCCAGGCGGCACCGGTCCAGGCCGCCAGACAGAAGGCTAGCCCGAAGGCCCGAAGCAGAAAATGCGGGCGGGTTGAGAAAGTCATGCAGCGATAATAGGGGGCGTGCCCCGGTGCTGAAAAGCGGCTTCGTGACGGCGACGGGTCAGGCCCGGGCGACCTGCTTCCTCAGCTGGACACCGTCGGCACAAAGGCCTTCGCGGGAGAAACGGCCGAAGGTCGGGTTGGGATTGACCACCATGGCCGGCACATCCTGCACCACGCTGACACGGATGGCGCCGCAGCGTTTGTCGTCGGCCAGGCGCTTGATCACCTCGATCAGGTCACGACCGGCATCGTCCCGGCCGCACACATCGGCGGCGATGAAGTTCTCGACCTCCAGGACCCGGCCGTCGGCCAGGTCGGGCTCGATCTGGTAGGCGAACAGCCCGTGCATGTAGCCCTGTGTGTCGACGGCGGCGAGGATCCCGGCATCGATGCCGCCATCCGCGTTCATCGCCTCCACGTAGTCAAGCCACATGTCCAGGGTCAGGCCCGGGCGTAACGTGTTAACCAAAGGGTAAGCCTGTGGCGCACGATCGCGGGCCAGCCGCATGATGGAATGGCGCTGACGCATCGACCGGCCACGCCTGGGAATATCGAGAAAAACCATGGCTTACCCTATGGCCGGGCCTTTACAAAGGCGTTGACCTATGTCAAGGCCACCATTGACGGTACCCATGGCGGGAGAGCTGTGTAATAGTTGGGGTCGCAGGGCGGGCAAAAATCGGCACAGGAAGGGAATGATAAAAAAGGATTCCAGCGACGCGACTGCACGTAGAGGCGTTGATCACAACATCGCCCCGAAGCCGTCGCCCTATCTGAAATCAAACCCGTGCGCGGCCTGCAACGTGCGCGACCTGACTCTGTGCAACGTGCTGAGCAACGAGGAGCTGGACCGCCTCAACACGATCGTCAGCCAGGTCGAATACGACAGCCACGCGCCGGTCCTGGACGAAGGCGAGCCCGCCGGCTCCCTGTTCAATGTCACCGAAGGCGTCGTCAAGCTGTTCAAGCTGCTGCCTGACGGGCGGCGCCAGATCACCGGCTTCCTGTTCCCCGGCGACTTTCTCGGCATCGCGATGAACGACACCTACGCCTACTCGGCGGAGTGTGTGACGCCTACCAAGCTGTGTCGCCTCCCGCGCCGCGCCCTTGAGCGCCTGCTGGAAGAATACCCGCACATGGAAAAACGCCTGTTGGGCCTGGCCTCCAACGAACTGGTCCAGGCGCAGGACCAAATGGTGCTGCTGGGTCGCAAGACGGCGAAGGAAAAGCTCTGCTCGTTCCTGTTGTCGTTGTCGTCGCGAGCGCGCGAGCGCGGCGAGGACGGCCACATCATCATGCTGCCGATGAGCCGAGCCGACATCGGCGACTATCTGGGCCTGACCACGGAAACCGTCAGCCGAACCTTCACCAGCCTGAAGAGCAGCAATGTCATCCGGCTGAAGGAAGGCGGCCAGGTCGAACTGCCTGACCTGGACCATCTCGAGGAGCTGGCTGAAGGGGCGTGACCGCAGGCCCTCCACTCGACCGACTCCTCCAGCGCGTCGCGCAAGCAACCGACGACCTGGTGGCGCTGACCCAGGACCTGATCCGCATCCCCACCGTCAATCCGCCGGGCGACGCCTATGCCGCCTGATGCGACTATCTGGGCCGGCGCCTCAAGGCGCGCGGGTTCGAGGTTTCCATGCTGCGGGCCGAGGGCGCTCGGGGCGATTCCGACGCCTATCCACGGACCAACGTGATTGCGCGCTATGAGACCGGCCGGGCCGGACCGTGCGTGCATTTCAACAGCCATATCGACGTGGTCGAGCCCGGCGCCGGCTGGACCCACGACCCGTTCGCCGCCGAGATCGTCGACGACCGCATCTACGGCCGCGGCGCCTGTGACATGAAAGGTGGCCTGGCGGCGTCGATCGTCGCGGTGGAGGCGCTGATCGACGCGGTGCCGGACCTGCCGGGGGCGATCGAGATCTCCGGAACGGTCGACGAGGAAAGCGGCGGTTATGCCGGCGTCGCCTGGTTGGCGGAACGTGGCCACTTCTCCAAGCCGCGCGTCGACCATGTGATCATTCCGGAACCGCTGTACAAGAACTGCGTCTGCCTGGGCCACCGGGGCGTTTGGTGGGGCGAGATCGAGATGCGCGGCCGGATCGCGCACGGCTCGATGCCCTTTCTGGGAACATCCGCGATCAGGGGCATGGCCGATTTCCTGGGCCGGGTGGAAAACGAGCTGTATCCCGCACTGAACCAGCGACGCACCCGGATGCCGGTGATCCCCGAAGAAGCGCGCCAGTCGACCTTGAACATCAACTCGCTGCACGGCGGCGTCCCCGAGGAGCCGAAGGGTTCCGACCGGCTGCCGGCCGCACTGGTCGCCGATTCCTGCCGGGTCGTCCTGGACCGACGTTATCTGATGGAAGAGACCCGCGCCGAGGTGGTGGAAGAGATTGCGGCGCTGTTGGACAAGACCAAGGCCACCCATCCCGGCATCGAGTACGAGATCAAGGAGATGTGGTCGGTCGACCCCACGATGACGCACCCGGATGCGCCGGTCGTCACCGCCGTGTCGGCCGAGATCGAACGCGTGCTGGGGGAACCGGCCCGCCACGTGACGTCGCCGGGAACCTACGATCAGAAACACATCGCCCGTCTGGGCCAGCTCAGGGACTGTATCGCCTACGGGCCCGGCATCCTGGAACTGGCGCACCAGCCGGACGAGTACATCGTCATCGACGACATGGTCCAGTCGGCCCAGGTGATGGCCGCGGCGACCTGGCGGCTGTTGCGTGGCGACACCGCCGCGGCACCGGCCGACCCGGGGTTCTAGAGAGGCGCATATGACGGGGAAGCCGGGAGCGCAGAACCTGATCACCGACATCGCCGGAATCCTGGTCGGCAATGCCGAGGACCAAGCAGCGCTCAGCGGAACCACCGTCATCCTGCCGGACAAAGCGGCGACGGCCGCGGTCGACGTGCGCGGCGGCGGGCCGGGCACCCGCGAGACCGACCTCTTGGGCGCGGCCGCGACGGTGGAGAAGGTCGACGCCATCGTGCTCAGCGGCGGCTCGGCTTTCGGGCTGGACGCGGCCGGCGGCGTCATGGCCTGGCTGGCCGCGCACGGACGGGGCTTCCGCGTGAAGAACGCTGTCGTCCCGATCGTCCCGGCCGCCATCCTGTTCGACCTGGCCAACGGCGGCGACAAGGACTGGGGCGACACGCCCCCGTACCGCGCCCTTGGGTCTCGCGCCGCCGGGGCGGCGGCGTCATCCTTCGCGCTGGGCAATGCCGGGGCGGGCCTGGGCGCCACCGCGGGCGCTCTGAAAGGCGGATTGGGCAGCGCTTCGCTGGTTTTGGACGACGGATTCGCCGTCGGCGCGCTGGCGGCGGTGAATGCGATGGGATCGGTCACCTTCCCGGACAGCGACGCCTTCTACGCCTGGCCGTTCGAACGCAACGGCGAGTTCGGCGGCCGCCGGCCGGCGAAGGACGCCGTGGCCCACGACCTGGCCATCGCCCCGCAGGGCGGTGCCGGCGCCAACACGACCCTGGCCTGCATCGCCACCGATGCCGCCCTGTCGCGCCGGGAATGCCAGCGGATCGCGGTGATGGCCCAGGACGGGCTTGCCCGTGCCATCCGGCCGGTCCACTCGCCGCTCGACGGCGACACCGTCTTCGTGCTGGCGACCGGCGCGCGGCCGTTGACCGATCCGGTCTTCGACGTGGCGCGCATCGGCGCGGTGGCCGCGGATTGCCTGGCGCGGGCTTGCGCCAGGGGCGTCTTTGAGGCCGAAGGCGTGGGCGCGCACGCCGCCTACCGCGACCTGTATCCGGGCTGAGCGCTGCATGTTTGCCCAGCCCCGGACCGCCTGCTAACGTTGGACGTCGAGCGCCACGCACAAGAATAAAGGGAGGACGGGGAGATGAGAAAGGCACTGGTCGCGCTTGCGATGACGGTGCTGCTGGCAACAGCAGCCGGCGCACAGGCCACGAAGGACACGCTGCGCATCGGCATGGGCCTGGAACCGCCCGGCCTGGACCCCACGGCCGAAGCGGCCGCCGCGGTTGACGAGGTTGTTTATGCAAACCTGTTCGAAGGCCTGACCCGGATCGACGAGACCGGCGCCGTCCTGCCCGCGCTTGCCGAATCCTGGGCCATCTCCGAGGACGGCCTGACCTACAGCTTCACCCTTCGCCAGGGCGTCACGTTCCATGACGGCTCGGCGATGGACTCCGCGGACGTGAAGTTCACCCTGGAACGGATCGTCGCCGAGGACTCCACCAACGCGCAAAAGGCGCTTTATGCGGGGATCGAAAGCGTCGAGACGTCCGACCCGCAGACCGTGGTGGTCCGGATCAAGAACCCCGACGGCAAGTTCCTGTGGAAGCTGGGCTGGGGCGACGCCGTGATCGTCTCGTCGGAGACCGCGGCCACCAACAAGACCGAGCCGGTGGGCACCGGGCCATACCGCTTCAAGCGATGGAACCAGGGCGACCGGGTCGAACTGGTCGCCTATGACGCCTATTGGGGCGAGAAGCCGAAAATCCCGAACGTCACGTTCACGTTCATTCCGGACGCGCCAGCCCAGGTGGCAGCGATGCTGGCCGGCGACCTGGACGCATTTCCCAACATCGGCGCGCCCGAAGTCCTGGAACAGTTCAAGGCCGACCCACGGTTCGAGGTCGTCGTCGGCAATACCGAAGGCGAGACCATCCTGGTGATGAACGGCCGGCGGGACCTGTTCAAGGACCCGCGCGTGCGCCAGGCGATCAGCCATGCCATCGACCGCCAGGCGATCATCGACGGCGCGATGTTCGGCTACGGCGCCCCGATCGGCACGCACTTTGCGCCGCACCATCCCTTCTACGTCGGCGATCCGGACCTTTACGCCTACGACACAGCCCGGGCAAAAGACCTGCTGTCCGATGCCGGGCACGGCGACGGCCTGAAACTTGTCATGAAACTGCCGCCGCCCTCCTATGCCCGGCGTGGCGGCGAGATCATCGCCGCGCAGTTGCAGGCGATCGGCATTGAGGTCGAACAGGTCCCGGTGGAATGGGCGCAGTGGCTGAAGGAGGTGTTCCGTGGCGAGCACGATTTCGACCTGACCATCGTCTCCCACACCGAGCCGCTGGACATCGGGATCTACGCCCGCGACGAGTACTACTTCGGCTACAAGTCGGATGCCTTCAAAGACGTGATCACCGAGCTGGAAGTCACGGCCGACCCGGCGATGCAGAAGGCCCTTTATGCCAAGGCCCAGGACATCATCGCCGATGATGCCGTGAACGTTTACCTGTTCCAGCTTGCCAAGATCGGTGTCGTCACCAAGGGCCTGAAAGGCATGTGGGCCAACTCGCCCGTTCAGGCCAACGACGTGACCGGCGCCTATTGGGAGTGACCGGCCCCGCTAGACGGGAGTGCCCGGCGGCATGCTGACCCATGTCGCCCGGCGGCTGGCGTCGCTGCTCCTGACGCTGGCCGCCTGTTCGGTGGTGGTCTTCCTGGTGCTGGAAGTCCTGCCGGGCGACGTGGCGGAGGTCATGCTGGGCACCGAGGCGCGCGAGGATACGCTGGCGGCACTCCGGCGACAGCTCGGCCTCGACCGCCCGCCGCTGGAACGCTACTTCGCCTGGATCGGCGGTGCGCTCGCCGGCGATTTGGGCATGAGCTATGCCTATGGCGTCCCCGTCGCCGAGCTTCTGGGCCAACGCCTGTCGGTGACCGTGCCGCTTGCGGTGATTGCCTTCGTACTGTCGACGGTCATCGCCATCCCGCTCGGCATGTTCGCCGCCGTCCGGCACAACACGGCCGGCGACTATGCCGTCATGGGATTCAGCCAGATCGGCATGGCGGTGCCCAACTTCTGGTTCGCGATCCTCCTGATCCTGTTCTTCGCCGTCCAGCTCGGGTGGTTCTCCGCCGGCGGCTTCGCCGGTTGGGATGCGGGCATCGGCGCGGCGCTCAAGTCCCTGTTCCTGCCGGCGCTGGCGCTTGCGGTGACCGAGGCGGCGATCCTGGCGCGGGTGACCCGCTCCGCCGTTCTGGAGACGCTGAGGGAGGACTATGTCCGCACTGCGCGGGCGAAAGGGCTGAGCGGCCGGGCGGTCTTGTGGGGACATGTCTTCCGCAACGCGCTGATCCCGGTGACCACGATCATGGGGCTTCAGTTCGCCTTTTTGATCGCCGGCGCCGTCATCGTTGAGAACGTCTTCTACCTGCCGGGGCTCGGCCGTCTTGTCTTCCAGGCGATCTCGAACCGCGACGTGATCGTGGTCAAGGATATCGTACTGTTCCTGGCCGCCCTCGTCGTCCTCGTCAACTTCGTGGTCGATCTGGTCTACATGGCCATCGATCCGCGACCCAAGCGGGTTGGCTAGCGCGATGCGCAGGCGGCGCGCGCAGTTCTTCCGACACCGGAACCTCGCCATCGGCGCGGCCCTGACGGGCGCCTTGGTGCTGGCCGCTGCCGTTTCGCCATTCTGGACGCCCTACGACGCCACCGCCATCAACGTGGCCAACAAGCTCCAGGGCACCAGCGCCGCCCACTGGTTCGGCACGGACCGGTTCGGGCGGGATATCCTGTCGATGATCATGGTCGGCGCCCGGAACTCCATTGCCGTGGGCGTGGTCGCGGTGGGAATCGGGCTGGCTGCGGGCGTGCCGCTGGGTCTGTGGGCGGCCATGCAGCGCGGCGGCGTAGAAGAAGCCCTGATGCGCACCACCGATCTGACCTTCGCCTTTCCCGCCGTGTTGACTGCCATCATGATTACGGCGCTGGCTGGCCCGGGCGCCGTCAACGCCATCACCGCGATCGGGATCTTCAACATCGCCGTGTTCTCGCGGGTCGCCCGTGGCGCGGCGCTGCAGGTCCTGGGGCGGCCGTTCATCCTGGCCGCAGCCGCGATCGGGCGGTCGCCCATGGACATCGCCTTCCGGCACGTGCTGCCGAACATGGGTGCTGTTCTGATCGTCCAGGCGACGATCCAGTTCGCCGTCGCCATCCTGGCAGAGGCCGGGTTGTCCTATCTGGGCCTGGGCGTCCAGCCGCCGGCGCCAAGCTGGGGCAAGATGCTGAACGACGCTCAGACTTTGATCTTCCTGCATCCCTCCCAGGCCGTGTATCCGGGCCTGGCAATCGCCGTCTCGGTCCTCGGGCTCAATCTGCTGGGCGACGGACTGCGCGACATCCTCGATCCGCGACTCAGGTTGTGGCGCGCGGTCTGACGCCGCGGGCCGGCCTGGCTGACAGACTCACGCCGCTTCGGGTTCGTCGGGACCGGGCGGATGGTCCTGGGCGGCGAAACCGACCATGATGGCCTCGACCCGCGTGTCGGTCTCGCCGAGCGGCAGCGCCAAGCGTTCGGCCCACACCCGGGTTCCGATGACGTCGATCAGGTCGTCCTCGAAGTTCAGCGGCCAGCAACTGTCGACGACCGCGTTGCAGCGGGCGATGGTGGTGTCAACGGCGGGAAGCAATTCGCGCAGGTCATCCAGGTAGTGGCCGGTGACGTCGCGGTCCATCACTTCGACCAGACGGGTCCCGATCAGCCGGTAGCGAAAACGCCGCGGCGCCTCTTCAACATCCAGAATGATGATCCAGGGGAGAAGCCGGGGTTCGATTCCCAGCGGGTCCATATCCCGGCGCGACGGCATGCGGCGGCCTGCACGCTGCCGTTCCCAGTAGGCATGGAGTTGCCGGAGCACGGCAGAGCGCGGAGCGATCGACAGGCCAGCCGCGGGGCTTACAGTTGAAGGCATGCGAGAGTGGACGCAACGCTTGGTTTTTCTTTCGTTCGTCCGACAACTCTACCGGAATGACGAGAGGCCGCAAGTTCTATTGGGCGAGTACTATATGCGAACTATGCAACCTTAAATAATCGGGCTGGCCTAGCGGTCTTTGATCGGCTTCGCATAGGCCAATTCGACGTCCCAGGGAAACAGGATCCAGGTGTCCTGGCTGAACTCGGTGACAAACGTGTCCACCATTGGCTTGCCGGCCGGCTTTGCATAGATCGTGGCGAAATGCGCGTCGGGCAGCATGTCGCGTACGACCTTGGCGGTCGTGCCCGTATCAACCAGATCATCGACGATCAGCATCCCCTTACCGGTGCCTTCAACCGATTTCAGGATGTTCGGCTGACCCTGGTCCTTGTGTTCGTAGGTTGCGATGCAGATCGTGTCGACCAGGCGCAAGTTCAGCTCGCGTGCAACGATGGCCGCAGGCACCAGGCCGCCGCGGGTAATCGCGACGACGCCCTTGTAGGGGCCGCTCTGCACCAGGCGCCAGGCGAGGGCGCGGGCGTTGCGATGCAACTCTTCCCAGGAAACAGGGAAGTCTCTCGAAATGGGTGATGTCACGGCAATCGGCTCCGGCGAATGACATGGGCATGTTCTTAGCCGATGCCCGTGCCAGCGACAACCGTCGCCGCGTCGGTTCAGGTGGCGCGACCGTTCAGCTGGAACAGGACACAGCCGGCAATACGCCAGCTTCCGTCCGGCTGCAGCTCCATCGTGTAAACGGCCATCACCGGAAGACCGTCGGGCCCGACCACCTGGACCTTCTGCAGCGGCCGGCCTTCGCTCTCCACAAGATCCAGAAACTGGACGTCGCGCGGCCGATAGACGGGCGGATAGCCGCGCTGGACCATGCTCATGAAACGTTCGGGCGTATGGAACATGGACCGGATTGACGGCGCGGCATAGGAGAACGCCTCATTGCCGTCGTCCCGCAGGAAGGCGTTCATCTGCGCGCTGATGACGCGCATGATTTCCGCGCGGTCGGTCTCCGACGTGTCCGCGCCGGCCGGCGCAACGGTGAACAGGACGACAAGCAACGGTACGAAAAGACGGCGAAGCATCTGCGTTCTCCCCTCGACCGGCAATGCAACTTGCCGATCCAATCAGTTTGGCCTACCAGTCTTGTTACGCCAACTTTCAAAGTCGGGATCACAAGACGTGTTGGAAACAGCCCACGCGACCAGAGGCATGGCCACGGCGCCGCACCATCTGGCAAGCCAGAGCGGCGCCGCCGTGCTTCGCGAAGGCGGCAACGCCATCGAGGCCATGCTGGCCATGGCCGCAACCATCGCCGTGGTTTATCCGCAGGCGAACGCCCTGGGCGGCGACGGGTTTTGGTTGATCGCCCCGCCCACCGACGCCCCGTTCGGCATCGACGGTGCCGGTCGGGCGGCGCCCGGCATCGATCACTACCGCGCTTTGGGCCTGGAGGAAGCTCCGTTTCGCGGTCCCCAGGCGGCAAACACGGTGGCGGGCGCGGTGGCGGCCTGGGCGGCGGCCTACGACGCGGCACGCGCCCAGGGCGGCAACATGTCCTGGGAACGCCTGCTGGCCGATGCGATCTTCTATGCCTTGAACGGGATGCCGGTGAGCGAGACGCAACGCCGAGAGACCGCCGGGCATCTCGACGAACTGGCCGACGTGCCCGGCTTCAAGGATGTGTTCCTGGACGATGCCGGGGCGCCGCCGGCGACGGGCAGCCTGTTGAAGCAGCCTGCCCTCGCGGAGACGCTTGCGGCGATCGCCTCATCGGGACCCGACGACTTCTACAGAGGCACCCTGGCCGACCGGATTGCGGCGGACCTGGAACAGGTCGGCAGCCCCGTGACGAAGGACGACCTGGCGCGGCAGCGCGCCTATCAGGTCGATCCCCTGTCGCTCGACCTGTCGGTGGGCACCGTCTTCAACATGCCGCCGCCGACCCAGGGGCTGGCGTCGCTGTTGATCCTGGGCCTGTTCGACCGGCTGGACAGGCATGCGATGACGCCCGGCTCGTTCGAATATGTGCACGCCCTGGTCGAGGCGACCAAGGCGGCCTTCAAGGTGCGCGACCGCGAGATCGGCGAACCTGACTGCATGACGACGACGCCCGCCGCGTTCCTGGATGCGGACTGGCTCGACCGGTCCGCCGCGATCATCGACCCGGACAAGGCGCAGACATGGTCGCGCACCGGCACGCCCGGCGACACGGTCTGGATGGGCGCGATTGATTCCGACGGCCTTGCGGTCAGCTATATCCAATCGATCTACTGGGAGTTCGGATCGGGCGTGGTGCTGCCGGAAACCGGCATCCTGTGGCAGAACCGGGGCGCCAGCTTCTCGCTGGATCCGGCCTCGGTGCGGGCGCTGGCGCCGGGACGGCGACCGTTCCACACCCTGAACCCTCCACTGGCACGGCTCAACGACGGCTCGACCCTGGTCTATGGCTGTATGGGCGGCGACGGCCAGCCGCAGTTCCAGTCTGCCGTGTTCACCCGGGCGGCGATGTTCGGGGCGCCGCTGCAAGAAGCGGTCAACGCCCCGCGCTGGTTGCTGGGCCGCAGCTGGGGCGAGGATTCAACGTCCCTGAAACTGGAAGGCCGGTTCCCGGCGGAGGTCATCGACCGGCTGGCCGCCGTGGGCCACGAAGTCCAAGTCGTCGATGACATCACCGACCAGATGGGCCATGCGGGCGCGATCCGCCGCACCCCCGACGGCATGCTGTCGGGCGCCGCCGACCCGCGCAGCGACGGCGCCGCGGTAGGGTATTAAATAGAAAGCCCCTCTCCCGGGCGGGAGAGGGGCGGATCAAGGTCGTCCCGGAGCTACCCTCAGCGCACGTAGAGGTGCACCTCGTTCGAGGCCGCATCCGGGCTTGACGACGACAGCAGGCTGACGCGGCTGGACGGCACGCCCATCGCGGCCAGGGTGCGCAGCACCTGCTCGGCGTTGCGGCGCGCCTGGGTTGAGTTCAGCACCACCTGGCTTGGCATCCCCTGTGACGGATTAACCGCCACAAGGTTGAAGACCGCATCGGGCTTGCGCGCCAGGGCCTGGCTGACGGCATTGTACAGCGCCTGCTGGAATTCCACGTTCGGCCGGTCAAACCGGATGATCACCAGCGGCCGCTCGCCGGGTGCCGGCTGCTGCGCGGTCGCCTCGGCGCGGGCGATCACGTTGCGTTGCTTGAACGCGCGGGTCGCCAGCGACGTGCCGTAAAGCTCGCCGTTCTTGATCGCCAGCGACAGGGTCGTCAGGTTCTGGCGCTCGTTGTTGATGAAACTCGTCTGGCGGTTGATGTCCTGGGCCAGGTCGTTCATCAGCCGGTCGATCTGGACGATGTTCTGATAGACCTGGTCTTCCAGGACCTGCAGCCGCCGGTGGTCTTCCTCCACCTCGCCGCTCAGCCCGAACGTCGCCTGCACGGAATTCAACAGGAACTGGCCGAACGCGGCCTGGTCGGCCGCGTCGTTGGAAATCTTGATCATCGCCGGCAGCGTGCCGGCCACCTGTTCCAGCGTGGCCTGGGCCTCGTTCCACTGTGCGGTCAGGATCGGATTGCCCGGCGTGGAGCCCTGCTGCAGGCGCGACGCGACCGATGCGACCAGCCCATGGTACTTTTGCGTGTCCGTCGCGGCCGATGTGGCAAGCTGATTGATGCGGACCTGCAGCGACTGGGCGCCCGATTGCAGCTTCGACAGGTCGCCCTGCATCTCGGTCACCTTCTTGCCGACGAAGGTGCCGTTCGCTGCGGCGGGCGGTGTGGCGGCTGCCGGCGTGGTCGCAGAAACGGCCGGCGGGGTGGCCTGCGCCTGCTGCTGGGGTGCGGCCCCGGCGCCTTGCGCTGCGGGTGCTGCCTGCGGTGTTTCACCTGCCGGCGCCGGCGTCTCGGAGGGTTGCGTGGCCTGGGCGGACTGGCCGCTGCCCGTCGGTTCGGGCCCATCGGTCGTCGGCCACAGCGCGTCGCCACATCCTCCCAGCGCAAGCGCGCTGACTCCCAACAGGATGGCGACTTTCCGTGAAAGACCCATTCGGCTCCTTGTTCCTATTCCTGACATCGACCGTCCGTTGTGAACGCAGGGGCGAGGGCGGCGGTCATGGGCAAGCCTCGAACAAAGCGATGGGAAGGGGCATGCGCGCCAGACCAATTCGCGTCCACACAATCGGCATTACATGAGAGCATTGCGCAGACCCGGACTTTCACTGACATTTACTGCACGCGCGTTTAATCCGACCCACCCCTTATGGAATCACGGCGATACTAATCCACGCGACTCCCAGGGACAACCCGTATTCCTGGCGGATTATTTGAAGAAAAATGGTAAACACCGGGTAAATGATTCCTCCTTGCACTTGGACGCGCCTTGCCCTAGAACCCGTCCGCGTCGCGCGCCCGTAGCTCAACTGGATAGAGCGTCTGACTACGGATCAGGAGGTTGGGGGTTCGAATCCTCCCGGGCGCGCCACCCTTTTTCACAAGTCGACTCACCTCGTTCGCCCAAGCCGTTCTGTTCGGACGTCATCGACACCATGACCGGCTTTTGAAACGCGCCTCATTCCGTTGGCGTGACCTCGATGCGCGTGGAAACACCAAAGCCTACCGGTCTTTTCCGCCAGTCATAGCCGGCCACGGCGAGGTCATAGCCGTACTGAAACAGGTTGTTCATGTAGACCGTGTCGAACTGGCCCGTTCTCGGTGAGTCGAAGTCCCTGCTGATGAAGGCCAGGTTGTAGTCGATGTCGTCGCGCTGGGCGATCACGTACAGCCAGAACATGTTGGCCGAGCCCTGCGATTGGATCAGTGTCCCGATCGCCCGGCCGGCGATGCGCAAGGCCTGACGATCGACCTGGGCCCAGGTCGGGTCGAACCGGGCATTTCGAATGATGTACAACCTTCGTTCGGCGATCTCGACATTGTACCGCTCGGCTTCCTCGCGGCTGCTGAATGCCGACGGGTAGATGAACACCTGCGCCGTCACGCCACCGTCAACACGCATCTCCTGATAGCGCTGGCCGTTCACCTCGACATCGATCATGACAGGCGGGAAGGCACCGGGGATCGCCGACGAGGCGATCAGAATGCTTCGGAACAAGTCGAGCGCTTCGGGATGACCGCTGGCCGCGATCTTTCCCATGTTCCAGATCACACCCGTCTGGGTGTCGAGGTTGGTCGTTAGGACCAGGAGCATTTCTCCCTTCTTGTGCTCCGCGGCAACCGCAAGGAGCAGATCTTCGGTGACAAAACGCCTGACCACGCGCCGGAGCGGCGCTGTATCGGCCAGAGCGTCATTGTTGATGGCGGAGATCAGGCCGCGCCTTCTGAGCACGTCATTCTCACCGATCGTCGTGTAGGCCTCGGTTAGCGCGTCATCGTATGCAGGCCCCACGAACGCAAATGGCGCCGTCAAGGCGCCGGTGCTGATCCCGCTGACCAGCTTGAAATCCGGCCGCGTCCCGGCGTCCGTCCAGCCGACAAGCAAACCGGCGCCAAAGGCACCGTTGTCACCACCGCCCGAAATCGCCAGGTAGTTGAGCGGCGGTCGCAGCCCGGTTTCGCCTTGCGTTTTGCGCCACGCGCGTTCGTTCTTGTAGGCCTCCAGGGAATCGGCCACGAACGCATTGATGTCATCGACACCGTAACGGACGTCCGGCATGCCCGGGATTTCGGCATCGCCGGCGATGTCCTTCGGCGGTGCGGCATGACGTACGGGATGCGTGCAGGCCGCAAGGTTCGTCAAAACCACCAGCGCGAGGATGACCGTAACGCCTTTGGATTTCACCTCCACATCCACCCCTTCCTAACGCTCCGGCCGCGCCACCCTGCTACGCGAGTCACGCGCTCTCGGCTCCCTCACCGAATCCCGAACCGGCTCGTCGATACTCGTCCCTCGGCGGGGCGAAGATGTCGAGCACCACGGCGCCGTCCGGGCCGGCGGTAAAGCCGTGTTCGACGCCGCCGGGCGTGCGCCAGAAGTCTCCTGCCTTGACCGGGTGTTCGGCGCCGTCCTGAAAACGCACGCCACTGCCTTCCAGCATGACGCCCCACTGTTCCTGCGGATGGCTGTGAACGCTCCCGGCCGCGCCGGGGCCGGCACGGACGATCGACAGCATGGCCTGGTCGCCGGGGAAGACCCTGGTTTCCATGCCGTCGGCGAGAACCCGGTGGATCCCCTGCTGCAGGTCGTCGAGATTGAAGAACGTGTCGTCGGGCATGGTGTCCTCTTGTTTCCCGTTTCGCAGAAACGCTCGCCGCGCACCCTGAGTTTAGGCTGCTAGACTGGCAATGCACAAAAGCGAACACGCCCAGAGAGGCCCACGGCCACCATCAAGATCCAGTTCACGCTGTTTTCGGCCTTCTATTCGCCGCTGATCACGACCATGTCCGGCGGTTCTCTCGCGCAAGAAGGACTAGAATCGGTATGGCCGGTCTCCCCGCCCGGCAGGTCGGCGATCGACACCTTGCTGGACGCCGCATGTGGAGATTACGCCCGAGGCCTACGAGGTGACGCTGGACGTGTTTGAGCATTTCGGCCCGCTGAAGGAACGCTACGCGTACGAGCAGGTCTGCTGCACGCCGCCGGCCACGGATTAGGCGAGAGACTTCAACCGATCATGTCGAGCCGGCGGCGGGTTTTTGCGGCGGCAAGTTCCCCTCTGTCGGGGATGGGTCTATTACCCTTGGCCTGCGGGTAGAAACGCCAGCCGACCGGGCGGCGCAGGCGCTTCGTCTTGAGGATCTGCGACGCCGGCACATCGGTTTCCAGGATCAACTCGAAACCCTGCGGCTGGTTACCCTTGAGATAAGCCCCGATGGCAACCCGCAGGGGCGCGCGGACCTGTTCGCCGTTGCAAAGCCCCGCCCGCACCCCGGCGTCGGACGGCACCCTGAAACAGACCGCCAGCGGCAGCTTGCCACCGAACCGCTTCAGCTCGCGCGCCCACTGGTGGCTTGCCATGAAATCCGCCGTCACCGGCACCGCGAACAGGCCGTGCCGGCCCGCCTCGAGGCCATGGCGCCGGATTGATCTTTCCTGCTTCTGCGACGTCAGGTGGACGAGAACGGCCATGGTGCCTGCGCTCCGGTTCGGAATCGATGACAGAAATAGCACGAGACCGCCGGCGACGCCGCCGCCCGTGTTCAGATCCGCTGCCAGCCGCCCTCGGTCCGGCAGGCGATGCCCGGATCGACACGGGTTTCGCTGCCCAGGGTGATCACCTGGCTGTAGCGCCGGCAGAAAGCACCGCCTTCCGTCCTGTAGGTTCCGGCGACGGTGACCGCCACGGCGGACTGGCCGGCAGGGTCCTGCCAATCGCGCGTGGTGCCGCTGGGCCAGCTTTCCAGCGCCTCGGTCAAAAGCGCATTGCGCGTGTCCCGTACCGTTTCGGAAAGCCCCCGGTCCGCCCGCACCACCGAAGCCAGCGTGGCGCTGGATTTCAAGACGCCATAGCGGTCGTAGGATTCCTTACGCACGTAGTGCCCCACCGCCGGGGCGTAGAACCAGTGATAGACGCGGGAAAGGGAGCGGCCGCGGGTGAGACGCCGGCAGACGACATGGTATGTGTCGAAGGTTCCGATCGCCAGGTCCAGCGTGACTGTCCCGTCGACACGGCAGTCATAGGCGCGGATCGACGTCCTCGTCTCGCCCTGTCCCTTCCGCTGGCTTTTCCGCGTGCCGACGAAGTACTCCTCCGCGCCCGGGGCCAGCGGCCACATGGAATCCACCTGGACATTGGTGTCGAAAGTGCCACGCGTGCGTCGGGTCAACCACCTGAGATCGGGGATGATGAAGTTGGGCTGCGCGTCGTAGGTCCTGGTCCGGCCGCGCCGCCATCTGATGATGCCGGTATCGGCGTCGACCCGTTCAACCGTTTCGGTCCGCCCATTGCCGTAGGTGAAACGGTCGCCGACAGCATAAGACGGCAGCGCCGCAGGGTCCATCACGGGCCCTTCGCTCGTGCGCGGCGCAGCGGTCAAACAGCCGCCCAGCATCGCCGCGCAAAACAGAACACCAACTCTGCGAATTACCATAGGGAGACTGTCTTGATATCCGTGTCCTTGACAAGCTCGTAGCGGGGAAGCCACCGGCCATCTTCTGTTCGGCAGGCCACGCCGTGGATGACAACGGAGTCAGGACCGCGACTGGTGACTTTCTGGTATTCGCGGCAGTATCCGTTTTCTTCGCTGTAGGTGGTGCGGATCGGCAGGAACCGCGTAGCGGTCTCGCCGTCAGGGGACGTCCAGGTGATCGATTTGCCGCTCCGCAAGGTTTCCAACGCCTCGTCCCGCGTCGCGCTCAGCTCCGCCTGCAGCGCGGCGCCTTCGGCCACCTCGGCCCGTTGTACAGCCAGATTGGAGTAGGTGGCGGCGCCGAAGCCGCCGCCCAGCCCGATGACCAAGAGCGCGATCATCGCGGCGGCCTGCGCCAACGGAAGGTTCCAGGGCATGAACCGCAAGGGGCGGACGACCGGCGATCTCTCCGGCTGCTGCGCCGGTGCCGTCATGACGGTTTCGACCAGGGCCGGCGGGACCGGCTCGGCCAGGACCGGATCGTGTGCGGCGCGGACGATCAGCGCCGACTGGCGAAGCTTGCGCACGGTGTCGCGGGCATCCGGATCTGCAGCAAGATGCGCCTCGACGTCAGCCGCGTCTTCGGTCTCAAGCTCGCCATCCACGTATGCAACCAAAGTGGTCAGTCCAAGCGATTCCATGGTCCTCTTTCCTATCGTCCGTTCCCGTGCAGCAGCGGCACCACGTTGTCCCGATGCTCCAGCAGGTCATGCAGCGCCAGCCGCGCCCGGGCCAGCCGGCTCATCACCGTTCCCACAGGCCATCCCAGAGTCTTTGCGGCGTCGGCATAGCTTTGCCCCTCGACGCAGACCAGTAGAATGACCACGCGCTGGTTCTCGTCTAGTTTGGCCATCGCCTTGAATACGGCGGCCAGCGACAGCCGACCTTCCGCCTCTGCTTCGGCATTTCCGGCCATGTCCGCCAGTTCCTCGGGCGGAACTGAGTCTACCAGCCGACGATGGGCGGATTTCAGCCGGTCGCGCCAGCTGTTCTGCAGTATCCGGTACATCCAGCTTTCCAGCGACGTTCCAGGCTGGAAGCGATCGGCGTTCTTCAACGCCTTCTCGCAGGTTTCCTGCACCAGGTCATCCGCCTCGGCCGCATTGCCGGACAGGCCGCGCGCGAACCGCCGCATCCGTGGCAGCAAGCCGATCATCTCATGGCGCAACGCCGCCGTCTGATCTTCCAAAGAACTCGTCCCACCCAAGAAAACGAGGCACCCTGATTGATAACGCCTCAAGCCCCAGGTTATTCCCCAGAGGGCCTGATTTCGCATTAACCAATGAAATCTGAATCCCCCTTAACCATAAAGGCATAGCGGTCTGGCGCCCTTGCGATATAGCGCGCTATTTTTCCGGCGATCGTGGAATAAGGCCATGGCCCGGTCGTTGTCTCAGTGCGAACGGCGCAATGGAAGGTGCACCATGCTGAACGAGCCGATTGACTTGCAGCCGGTAGATTTGCCGGAAACCGTGGTACCCGCCGCTCATGGCGGGCGGCGCCGTCGCTCGTTGACCGTCAGGCTCCTGGCCTCCGCCAGCATTCTTGCGCTCACCCTGACCGCCGTGCCCGTCGACATGGATCCGCCGTCCGGTTTGCCCAAGTGGCAAACGGCCTTCGCCCAGAGCAGCGACGATGATGATGACGACAGCTACGACGGCGATTCGGGCGATGATGACGATGACGATGACGACGATGATGACGACGAAGACGATGATGATGACGATGATGACGATGATGACGATGATGACGATGATGACGACGATGATGACGACGAAGACGCCACGACTGATTTCCTTCCCGTCGATGAAGACGAGGACGACGAGGACGACGACGATGACGACGACACCGTGGCCACTCCCGATGCTGGCGGCGTGACTCCCGATGCCGGCGGCGGCGACACGGGCGCGGGCGGCGGCACCCCGGCCCCTGGCGGCGGCGGCACGGCTGGCGGCGGCACACCCGCGCCTGGCGGCGGTGGCGGCGCGGATACGCCCAGCACACCGACGACGGTCTCAATTTCTGACGTGATTGACGCTGTGGGCGGGGAGCCGCTCTCACCCGCTGACGAAGCGTCCGCGATCGACTCCGGATTCCAACCACCGCAGTAGGACTACAACGATACTGAAACGACTCATTGCCTCCTCATCGTCGCACACCACTGGCGGACCCGGCATCCGGGCCCGCCTTTTTCTTGCGGGGATTTCCTGAATGCGGGCCGGTCAGCCCTGGCGGCCGAACTTCGATGCGGTGGTTTCGCGTACGGGCGCTTCCGTGCCGCAGGCGGCGGCCTCTTCCTCGGCCACCCGCAGATAGTCCTCCAGCCTCTGCCCGGGTTCGGCGCGGAAGACGTCTTCCAGAACGACAAGCCGTTCGATCCGATCCAGACGGAAGTTCCTAAAGCCCTGGCGCAGCTCGCACCAGGCCCCCAGCGTCCAGGTCGCGCCCCAGAAGAACAGCCCAAGCGGCCACAGGGTCCTGCTGGTCGCCGCGCCGTCGCGGTCGCTGTAGCCGACGCGGACCTTTTGGTTGTCGTGAATGGCGCGGCGAAGGCTGGAGAGCTGCACCGCCGCGCGGTCGCTGGCGGGCAGTTTCGGCGCAAACAGCATTGCGTCGGAGACCCGCGCGCGCAGCGGTTCCGGCAGGGCGACCTCGATCTTGCCCAACGCGTCCTGGGCCGCCTTGGCCAGGGCCGGATCAGACCAGCTGCGCACGATCCGCGCGCCCAGAACCAGGGCCTCGATCTCCTCATGCGTGAACATCAGGCGCGGCAGGTCGTAGCCGGGCGCCATGGCGTATCCCACGCCGGCTTCGCCGTCGATCGGCACGCCTGAAAGCATGAGGTCGCGGATGTCACGATAGACCGTCCGTTCCGAGACCTCCAGCGCTTCGGCCAGGGTCGCCGCCGTCACCGCACGCCGGCCACGCTGGCGCAGGATCTGGACGATCTGGAACAGACGATCGGCGCGGCGCATGCTCAGCGCTCCCTCATCAACAGCATCACCGGCGGAACGACGGCGCCCCTGTCCCACGGCCCGTGCCCCATCACCGACTCCGCCGCGGCTTGTTCCGCCGCGCGTTTCAGGTGACGCAGCATGGCCATGCGCAAGGCCGCAAACTGCCGTCGCAAGGCCGGCGCCCGCTGCACACGGGCCAAAGCTCCGCAGATGGGATAATAGGTCCGAAGCTGCAGCAGTGTCTTCCCCTGTTCGCCCTCTTCCAGGTCGAAAGAGAAGGCAAGACCGGTCAGGATGCGGGCGAGCGGGCCGCCATCGCACTCGACCAGATAGGAAAGGCGGCTGGCGGCCCGGACTTCGATGCAGCGCGCCGTGACCCGGCCGCGGCGGCGGCCCAGAACAAACTGCCAGGACCGGCCGGCCCCGGGCCTGGCCGATCCACCATGGGCCGGGAGTTCGCCGCAGACCAGAGGCGACCAACGGGGCAAGGGCGGCACCGTTGTCAGGCAGGACCACAGGTTGGCCGGGCCGCAGGCAACGGCGATGCGGTCCTCGGTCGTCTGCGCGGGCACGGTCGGGACGGCAATCGGAACGGAGTCCAGGGGCATCGGGGACGTTCCTTTCGTAGCACGACAGCGGCGGTGAATCGCGCTGTCGTTGAGACAGGATGGAGTGTACACACCCCCTCCTGACAACCTCCTGTCAGGAGTGTCGTTCCCCTTTCGTTTTTCTTCCCGGCGCGGCGATTCCGTGGCATGACCTGGGTCAACGACCCTGTCCCCGCCGCCCCGCTACGGTCCCGTCTGAAAGGAAGCGTGTCCCATGTCCGTAAAGATCAGTGAACTGATGGCGACCAGAGTCATCATCGCGGAGCCGCATCACAGCGTCGACCATGTGCGTCGCCTGATGGAACGCAATCGCATCCACGCGGTCCCGGTGGTCGGTCCCGCAGGCGAGCCGGTGGGCTTCGTTTCCACAACAGACCTGGTCGCCGACCTGAAAGGCGGAACGCCGATCAAGAGCATCATGTCCTACGGTGTGCACACGGTACCGGCCTACAACGACGTGCATATCGCGGCGCGCATCATGCGCAACAAACGCATCCACCATGTGGTGGTGACGCACGAGAAGAAGGTCGTCGGCATCATCAGTTCGTTCGATCTGCTGAAGCTGGTGGAAGAGCACCGCTACGTCGCGAAAGCCGCGCCCAAGTCCTCGCGCCGCAAGTCCAAGGCCCAGAGCTGAACGCGACGCCGCAGAGTCATCCCGCACCCGGCGGCCGGGCGCCCCCGTCGGCCCCGATCCACTGAAACCCGGCCCAGTAGTACGGGTGCGACCGGATCCCGGCGGTTTCGCGTTGGGCGTTGCGCAGCGCCTCTGGCCCCGCACCCGACAATAGGTTGCCATAGAGCCGCTGCATCATCCCCGCCGCCACCTCGTCGGCCACCGGCCACAGGCTGATCGCCACCGCATCCGCGCCGGCACGCAGAAACGCCTCGCTCAATTCCGCAAGGACCAGATCGGACGCCGCGCCGGGACCGGCGTGACACCGGCTCAGCACCGCCAGGCGCGCCTCCAACGTGATGGCGTAGAGCTCGGGCACTGTCAGGCGGCCGTCGTTTTCTCCGTCGTCTGCCAGCAGCAATGCCGGGTCTTCGGCACAACGGGCCGCCAGGTGCAGGTGCCCGGCCGTGCGCCCCCTGTCCTTCAACAGCGTTTCGGTGGCCCCGCGGCCGACCGCCGGGGCGGCGCCGGGCCAGGCCCGTTCAACCGCCGCCGTCTCCAGCGGTGCCCCGGGCAGGTCCGGGGAGGGCTGTCCCGGTTCGGGCGGATCCAGCAGCAGCAGGCCCTGGTCGGGCGATGGCGCCGGTCCCTCCGCCCTGGACAGAAGCCGGGCCGACGGAAGGATCCGCAGGGTGTATGTGTCGATCAGGTAGCCGGAATCGTCACGCAGCGCGGCAAAGGGCAGGCGGGCGACCGCCCCGTGCGGCACGACGACCAGACGCCGCGCCTCCAGTTCCGCGGCGACGGGCCGGACCAGCCCGGCGTAGAGGCGGCGGGCCCCGCTGACATAGGCGCGCCGGCGCGGATTGCGGATGGCGCGCAGAAAGCAGTCCACCAGCACGTCCAGATCCTCGCCGTCCAGTTCCCTGGCCGAAACCCCGTCCACGGTCACGGCAAAGCCGAACAGGCGGTCCCGGTGCTGGAAATAGGCCAACAAGGCCTCGTCTTGCGCAAGCCGCGTCCGGATTTCGCCCGCCGCCGGCGTTTCGGCGAAGACCAGGCCGGCAAGGTCCGGCGCATCCCGGCGCAGCGCCTCCTGCAACGCCGCGGCCTCAACGGCCTGCGCACCCCACCTGTTCGCAGACCGCCAGGCCAGGAGCGCGGCGCCCTCCTCGAATGTGGCCTGCCGCGCCAGCAGGTCCTCGACGCCGGCCGGCCCAGCGGCAAAGCGTTGCACGGCGGCAAGCCTGTCGACCAGCGCGCGCCCGCTCGGCATAATCGAAGGCGGCGTCCGCCTGCCCGATGACGATCTGCGATGCAATCATGTCGGCATATACCGCCTGCCGGTCGTCCCAGGCGCCCAGCTTGCCCGCCCCCGTGATGTCCGTGGATCGAGATCCTTCGATCAGTTCGATCGCAAGAACGTAGGATGCGATTGCGCCTTCGTGGGCGCCTTCCTCGGCCGCGACACGGCCGCGGTCACGCAGGACCCGGGCATGGATCGCGGGATGCCCCCTCAGCCGGTCGTCCGCCAAGAGGTCGTTCACCCCTCCAGGGCGACGTCCTGGCGTCCGGTTTCCAGCGCACTGCGCAGGCGCATGAAATCATGCTCCAGCTCCATCACGAAACGCGGATCCAGCGGCAGCAGGTCGGCGGAGGCGGGCAGCAATGCCCCGGCGTCCGGATCGGCCGCACCGATTTCGACCAGGGATCGATAGGCCGCCCCGCCGACCCCCCTGTCCGGGCCGCGATTCAATGTCTGGTATGCCTCCTAGAAGTCGCCCAGGACGAAATGGCCGATCGCCTTCCAACGCCGCCACAGCGCGGCATGGCCCGGTCCGCCCAGCGCGGGGTCGAAGGCCTCGATTTCCGCCAGATAGGCGCGCGCCAGGCTGGTGTCGCCACGACGTGCCGCAATCGCGGTCGCAAGGCCCAGGGGGCGCAGCCGCAGATGCGCGAACGGATCGTCCGGATCGCCGTAGTCGGCCCGGGAGACCAGGTTCGACAGCCATTCCGCGGCCTCGCCTTCGACCGCGTAGTTCGGGTTGTCCTCGGCAGCCTTCGCCGCGGCCAGGGCTGCCTCCTCGGCCCGGGCCAGGTCGCCCAGGTCAAGCCAGGATTCCGCGCGCAGTTCCTGCAACCGCACGTCGGTCGCCGCCCGGTTCCAGGCCCGTCCGCCGAACCCGCTTTCGTCAAGTGTTCCGTCTCCGATGCGCTCGGTCAGGGTCTCGAAGCAGATGTCGAACCGCTGATGGTCGCGAACCGCCACCAGCGCGGCACAGCGTCGATAGATGTCCCACGGCTCCAGCTCCGCCAGCACCTCGGCATAGCGGGCCGGGTCCGGGGCGCCTGTCTCGGCCGGCGCCAAGGCAGGGAGCGTGCGGACTTCTGCAGGCACGGAAGGGGCCCCGTCCTCTGCCGCAGCCGCCGGCGCCTCGGGGTCGGAGGGGCCGACGTCGAGCTTGAACCCGGACTCGCAGCCTGCCAGCGCAGCAGACAGCCCGACAAGGACCGCTCCCAGCGCCAGGCGTTGCCTCGACAATGCCGTCATCGGGCCGCGCCGCCCCATGGTGAATCCGGAGCCTCTTCCGGCACCCTGCGCCCGCCGGCCCGGATTGCGCGCCCGGCTAGCGCAGGCTACGCAGGTTGGCGATCAGGGCCGTGTTGGATTTGCGGACGGCGCGGGAGATCTTGTGGGCCAGGTCTTCGTCGGCGGGGCAGCATTCCCGCGTGACCTGCGAGTGCCGCTCCTCGGTTTCGCGCACCCGCTCGACCAGCTCGTGCTCGATCAGCCGGCGCACCCGCCGGAACTGGTCTTCCGAGGGCTTCATCTCAAGGATCTCGAATATGGTCTCCGCAGTCTCCGTCGCCTGCCCGTCGATATTCATTGTTCAGTTCTCCCGCCTCGTTTTCGGTCTCCGGGCACTGTGACATCACCGTCCGCGCCACGTCGCAGGCCCTACTGTGCAAACAAAACCCATTCAAGGGCAAGTGCCGGCGTACCCTCCGGCCGGATGTCGGCCGGACCGCTCATGCCGGCCCCTCCATCACCGTGCATTTCCGCCGCAGCCGGTCTGCCAGAAACGGCTCTACGTCGCGCATATACCGGGCCATGCGGTCCGTTCCCAGGTGGGTGGCGATGGCATCGTCGTCGGCATAGACCTCGTACAGGAAGACCGTGTCGTCGTCATCGGGCACGAGCACGTCGAACCTGAGGCAGCCGGGCTCTTCCGCCAGGCACGCCGCCCCGTGCGTCCGCACACGCGCCAGGAAGTCTGCGCGCTTGCCGGGCATGCAGGTCAGGGTCACCAGGAGGCAGACCGGATGATCGGAACTGGGCATCGTTTCTTTCCCCACAGGATGTTTTGGCCGCGCGCAGTCTATGGCAGCGGACGGGCCACTGCACCCCCGCAGGCGGTCGGCGCCCATGGTTTGCCTGCCCACCTCCGCCGTGCATGCTACACTGCGCTCGCAGGCCAACCGAACCGGAAGGGAATCATGGGGCGAACACACGGGGCCAGGCGCACCGTTCTGAAAAGCATGCTGGCGGCATTCGCCCTGGCGGTCCTGTCCTCGTCGGTCGGCGTGACGCCTGCGGAATCGCAGGTCCAGCGGCGCAACCCGACGCTGGTCCATGCCCGCGGCCTGGTCCAGCGGGGCCAGTATCGCCAGGCAATCCCGGTGTTGCGCAAGTTTCTGCAGACATACCAGTCGAACCTGGAGGCCTGAACGCTGCTTGGCCGGCCCTACCGTGGAACCGGCAATTTCCAGGCCGCCTTCAATGCAACCAACCGGGCGCTCAGGTTTGCGCCCAACCACCCGCCGGCGATCGAGAACCTGGGCATGATCTATCTTCAGGCCAATCGGATGGATTCCGCCGAGCAGCAGTTGGCGCGGCTGCAGCGGGTGTGCCGGTTCGGTTGCCGGCCGCGCGACCGGCTGGAACGGGCGATTGCTCAGGCGAAATCGAGGCGGTCGGGTTCGGGTCGCAACTTGCTGGTGCCGCGGAACTAGCGCCGGGCGCTTGACCCAGCCACCTGCGCGGCCCACGGTAGCGGCCATGGCTTCCACCGCCCCGCCCCGCCTGATCTCCACCGGCCTGCCTCTGGCAGCGCTGGCTATCGTCGTGGGCATGGGGCTGTTCGGCCTGGGCATCGCGCTGGTCGGCACGATCCCGTCGGCCTGGAACCTGGCCATCAACATCCTGTCCTTCGAGAACGGCGTCATCGAGCTTGCGACCGTCGCCGTCCTCCTGTGGGCACTGGTCGTCGCGTTGATCGGCGCCCGCGAGGCGCTGGCCGCGGCGCGCCCGCTGGTCGCCCTGTGGCTGGCGCTGCATGCTGCGGGACTGGTCTATTTCGCCGGCGAGGAGATCAGCTGGGGGCCGCGACTGGTGGGCTGGGAGACGCCCGACTGGTTTGCGGCCCGGAACGACCAGGGCGAGACAAATCTGCACAACATGTCCAGCTGGCTGGATCAGAAGCCGCGCATCCTGGTCTTTTTGTGGATCCTTGTGGGCGGCGTGGCCGCGCCCCTGCTTGAACACAGGCGCGGGTCCCTGCCGCGGGACCGCCTGGCGTTCTGGCTGTTGCCGACCCGGGCCAGCCTCTTCGTCTCCGTGCTGGCCGTTGCAATCCGCGTCCCTGAGGACCTGGCCAACCTGCTGGGCCTTCCGCTGGACAGCACGTACCGACTGGCGTTGCAGCCGGTCAACCTGACGGAGGTCTAGGAGTATCTTTTTGCGGCATTCTTCCTGGTTTACCTGATGGCGCTGCGCCGCCGGATGTCCAGTGCGCCGGCCGGCCTGACCTAACCCGCGGCGTTACGGCAATAATATTGGTTAATGAAATTCAGAGTTCTATTTATAAATCAAAATTAACCTTAATAAATAACTGAGAAAGCTGGTTACTGAATCGTTGATATTCACTCGAATGTCACTATAATCTTCTGTTAATACTACGTTAACAAAAACAGGGGCCTCCCAGGGGCGCGGGAGAATGACCTACCAAGACGCATTGAACGTAGAGGAGGCACGGCGCGAGGAATTGATCCAGGGCCTGCGGGCGCTGGTCAGGAATCGGCCGTTTGAACAGACCTTCGACGGACGTGACAAGGACTGGGTGACCAGTACCGGCGCCCGGATTCCGGATTCCACCGCCCAGCTTCTGCGCAAGGCGGGCCTGGCGATGATCTCCGACGGGCGCCTGTTCGCAACTTGGAAGGCCGGGATCACGCTGCGCAAGATCGACGCCAGCATGAAGCAGGCCAAACGGGGCGGCCTGCGTTCCGTCGTCCTGAACCGGCGGCAATGGTTCGTCTTCACCGACGCCTGCTGGATGCTGGATGTGCGCGACAGCGAAACCGAGCAGCAGCGCCAGCTTGACCGGCTGGACGAGGACGAGGTCACGGTGATTCAGATCTCCCGGCTGGACGACGAGCCGGTGACGCTGATCTCGGACTCCGGCCTCTACAAGCTCATCCTCAGGTCCGACAAACCGTCGGCCCTGAAGGTGCAGAACATGCTGGCCCGCAAGATCATGCCGCGTATGGCGGCTCGCCGGCGGGCGCGGCGCGGCGACGGCATGGACGAGCTCAAGTACGCCTGACCCGGCTTCTATTCGAAGGCGGCGCGAGTCGTCACCGACGAGATGTCGAAGGCCGAATCCAGGCTGCGGACCTCCACGGAGATGCCGTTGGTCGCACCCGGTGAAACGAACCGGCCGACGATCGTGTTGCCCGACGAGGCATAGAGGTCGACGACCGCCGCATTCTCCGCCTCGCCTTCGGCCACCAGCCCGTTGATCTTGACCCTCAGCTTGCCCGCATCGATCGCGTCCTTGGCGTTGGTGTAGCCAAGCGAGTTGATGTTGTCGAATGTCAGCGTCACCTGCTGGAAGCTGACGCCGTCCTCGGTCTGGAAGGTGTAATCCTGGATCCGCTCGGTCGTCCCTTCGATGCGTTCGACGGCATCGCCGTTGGAAGTGAGATAGACCGTCTGGATGCTGCCGCGTTCGTCGTAGGTGGAATCGCCGCCCGGATCGCTCAACCCGATCAGGCTGAGATAGTCCAGCGACTTGCCGCTGGCCGCAGTGTAGGTGTAGTTGGCCAGGTCTGCATAGGCGATCACGATGTCGTTGCCGACCGTTGTGCCGCCGCCATCCTTGAGCACGCCGCCCGGATCGCCCAGGCCCTGACCTTGCAGGCGAACCGCGACATCGGTGATTGCGCCGGCCGGCGTATCGGTAAGAAGGTCGGCAAGCGAGATGCTGTCGCCGCTTTCCAGGCCCACCCGCTCGGAGACCTGGGTCGTCAGGTCGGTGCCGGTTGGAACCGCGGCGTAGGTGGAGCCGAAAGCCTGGGTCTCGGTCGGCCGCTGGTCGAAATCCGGGAACGCGGCGGCAAGGGTTGCCGTCGCGGTGACCTCCGTCTCTTCGGTCTCAAGCGTCAGGACCGTCGCCTGCAGTCCCGTCGCCACCGTCTCCAGTGTCGCGGCTGCGGTGTTCCTGAAATCGGGCACGAATGTGCCCGTCTTCTTCTGCAGCGCCTCGAACAGCGATTCCGTCACCGAACGGTTCAGCGTGCTGGTGTCGGTCTCCTGGATCGGTCCGGAGAGATTGAACGAAGCCAGGATCAGCACGTTGTCCATGCTGAGTGCGATCGGCCGGGTGAACAGGGACGGCGTGTCGGCCGTGAAGCCCAGGAGCTGGGTCGGCGTGGCCTTTGGGTTGAAGGCGTCTGGAAAACCCGCCGGCGCCACCGACGCGGACTGGAGACCGCGCGGCAGGGCAGAGGCCGGGGTTACCGCCTGAAACAGTATCGACAGTGCTGAGGTCATCAAGCCTCAACCGACACCTGCCGCCCGTTCTGGGGGCTGCCGGCCCATACGCCGCTTCTGCGGGGATTGTCCCTCTCTCTCGCGGGAGAGCATAACACAACCGACAGCCGAAATCGAGGTCGATTTCGGTTAAGTTGTTGTTAACTATACCAAAAAATGGTCCGCCCTTGGACCGGGTTGCGGAACGGGCGGCCTTCGTTCCGGGCTACCTGCCATTCCTTCTTGAGCCTGAAGTACCACTTGGCCTGGGTGTCGGCATCGTCGATCAGCATCAGGGCGGGATCGAAGGCCAGGCCTTCCTGCTGCTTGATCACCATCTGACGATCCTGGTCCAGAAACCGTTGCACGAACGGCCGCAGAAACGGCCGGGCCGCGGTCAGCCAGGGGTTCGTCCAATAGATCGTCTGGGTGACCTCGGTCTCCGCCTCGGTGACGGGCGTGACCGCGGTCAGGCCGACGACCGTGTGCCGGCCGGCCTTGATGTGTTCGACCCGCACGCCCGGCAGGCGAAAGGAGATCTCGGTTGTGATCTCCCCACCCAGGATCTTGTAGGCTGCCGAGTTCTTGCTGGGCGCATGGCGCACCATCGTAAAGCCCAGGTCCGAGGCCGCGAATTCCTTCGCCTTCTTGTGTATGGACCTGCGCGAACGCCACCACCAGGAACGGTGCACGAAAGGCCCATGGGCCGGATCCATCAGGCCGATGACGGCATGGTCCACCGCACAGGGGAACCGTTGGGATTCGACAAGCTTGCCGGAGACTTCGCCGATTTCGGGCATCACCGGCGGCTCGCCTATCCGATCCTCATCCGCCTTCTCGTCGCCGAACCAGATCCACACATTGCCCTGCACCTCGCGCGTGGGATACCGGCGCACGGTGATCCGGCCGACCTGGAAGTCCTGCTCCTCGACGACCGAGGGGATCGCCGTGCAGGTACCGGCGGTATCGAACCGCCAGCCATGATAGGCGCACTCCACTTCCGTGCCGTCGAACCGGCCATCGCTCAACCGGATGCCGCGATGCGGGCAGATGTCCCTCAGCGCGAACGGGCGCCCCGCACTGTCGCGCCCGATCAGGACCGGCTCGCCCAGCAGCACCTTGTGCAGCATGCGTCCAGGCTTCAGCGCCCCGCCGGGCAGGGCGAAGTACCAGAGGTCCGTCAGGAAGGCGGAACCGTGCCCCTTGTCCGCGCGGCTGACGGGACCGAAGGTACGATCGGACTGATCCTGGACAGTGCCGGCCACGTGCTTACGCCGCCCTTAACGACCCCACCCGCGCCAGGCTCTGTGGCATCACCTGTCCGTAGGCTTCCGTCACCAGGGCGACGATCCGCGCCACCTCGTCACGGCCCAGGGAATCCATCAGTGCGCAGGGCGGCTTGCCGAAACGCAAGGCATTCTCCGCCCCCATGTCGATATCCGCCGGCGACGCAACGCCTTCGTCCAGTTGCTGCAGGACAGGGAAGAAGGCGGCCGCGCGCAGACGGTCGGCGATCGTCGCATCCGCCGCGGCATCGCCGCCCGCGTCCTCGCCGATCTCGAACTCATAATCCGTATCGCCCTTCTCGTCCAAGCTCCGCGCCAGGGCGTAGAACGGCCCGTGCGGCGCCAGATGGCTTTGGGCGTGATACATGATGCGCGGCTTCACCAGGTTGGTCACCAGGAAGGGGCCTGCGGCAACGCCCAGACAGTCCTGCGCCACCCGGTCGATCTGTGCGGCGGTGCCGACACCCTCGTACAGCAGCCGAACGGCTTCGTTGGCGTAAGGGACAAAGAAACGATTGAGGGCAAAGCCGTAGCTGTCGGCGCAGGCAAGCGGTTTCTTGCCGGTCTCGCGACAGAACGCCAGGGCGCGGTCGAACAGGGCCGGATCGGTTTTCTCGCCGCGCACGACCTCAACGATGGGATTGATCGCTGCCGGGTTGAAGTAGTGCAGGCCAAGGAACCGTGCCGGGTCCTTGAAACCCTCGGCCAGTTCGGACACCCGCAGGCACGAGGTGTTGGTGGCGACCACCGCGTCGTCCGAAACGATGGAGTTCAGACGGTCGTAAACTGCCGCCTTGATGCTTGTCTCCTCGAACACGGCCTCGATTACCAGGTCGCAGCCGGCCAGCGCCTCAAGCGCTGTCCCGCCGGTCAGCCGCGCGGTCGCCGCATCGGCGTCGGCAGCGTCCATGCGGCCCTTTTCGACCGCCCGGCCGTAGAACTTCGCCGCGCCGGCGATGGCGCGGTCGACGGCCTCCTGGGTCTGGTCGATCAGCACCACGTCGACACCTTGCGCCCCAAGACTGGTCGCGATCCCCGCGCCCATGGTGCCGGCGCCGATGATTCCAACATTCCTGAATGTCATGAACTTCCCCTGTGATTGCCCGCCCGGTGGCCGGCGGCACTGTAGTCACGCGCCTCCCCCTTGTCGAGAAGCGGACCACGCTGCAATGCCTTGTCATCACTTGGTCGTGCGCGTGTCTTGTAATCGTTGGCGATAGCGAAATAATCGCTGTGGTCAGGCGTCCGATGAAGGCACGCTCTGGCACGGGGAATCGGATCCGTCACTCCCAGGGAGAAGCCAAGGCATGGACAAGCAAGACATCGATCCGCGCGTCTACGACCTCTACGACGACTATTGCCACGGCCGCATCGACCGGCGCGCCTTTTTCAAGCGCGCCGCCGCACTCAGCGTGGGCGGCGTCTCTGCCCTGGCCATGGCGAAGGCGCTGTTGCCGCGCTACGCCGAGGCACAGACGATCTCTTTCACGGACGAGCGCATCAAGGCGCGGTATGTGGATTATCCCCCCCCGGCGGAAGTTCCGGCACCATGCGCGGATACCTGGTCCAGCCGGCCGGCGACGGGCCGTTTCCATCGGTGCTGATCATTCACGAGAACAGGGGTCTGAACCCGTATATCGAGGATGTGGCCCGGCGCGCCGCGGTGGCGGGCTTCCTGGCGCTGGCGCCGGACGGGCTGTCGCCGATCGGCGGCTATCCGGGCAACGACGACGACGGCCGTGCCATGCAGAAGACCCTGGACCAGGTCAAGCTGCGCCAGGGTTTTCTCAACAGCGCCAAGTTCCTGAAGGCGCATTCGCTGTCGACCGGCAAGCTGGGCGCGACCGGCTTCTGCTGAGGCGGCGGCACGACCAACTTCCTGGCGGTGACCATGGGTTCGGATCTCGATGCCGGTGTTCCGTTCTACGGCCGCGCAGCGGATGCGGCGGACGTGCCCATGATCTCTGCGCCCCTGCTGGTTCACTATGCCGAGGACGACAAGCGAATCAACGCGATGCGCGCCGACTTCGAAGCGGCCTTGAAGGCGAACAACAAGGACTATCAGATGTTCACCTATCCAGGCACGCGCCACGGTTTCCACAACAACTCCACGGCGCGCTACAACGAAGAAGCCGCCTACCTGGCCTGGGAACGCACGATCGCGCACTTCAAAAAGCATCTTTCGTCCTAGGGCAGCAGCCTTACGGCCATAGAGGCAGATCAGGAGATGGAATAGTCCGGGCCGCGGGCGTGTCTGTCTCTCGATGGGGACGCCCGCGGCTCATGCATCGGACGGCGGTCGTCGCGTCGATTTGATCGGAAGAACGGCCGGCTGCGTATTACTTGGCATGATGTGCACACCGGTTGCGGACCGCCCCTGCAGACCCTTGGAGGCCTTGTCATGAATGCCACCGCTATGGCCATCTCGGCTCAGAAATGGGCCCTCACCCTTGCTCTCTTGTCGATGCTGCTCAGCAGTGCCGCCGCACTGGCCGCCAGCGACGGAGGTGGCGGATCCTCCAGCGGCGGGACCACGGCCTTGCGCGAAGCCCAGGCACTCATCCAAAAGGAACAGTATGCCGAGGCGCTGGTGAAGCTGGAGCAGGCGGAACAACAGCTGGCAAAGCTGGACGACATCTGCTTTTTCGGCTGCGACGACTATGATGCCCTGAAGGCAAGCATTGCGCAGTACAAGCAAGCGCAGGGCATGTGACCGTCAGGCCTGGGCGCCGACCGCAGACGCATCGCCGGCAGACAGGATCGTCATCGGCTCGGCACGTCCGCGAACGGTGATCTCGCGACTATCCAGCCCGTCGGTGTCGATCCCGGCCAGGCGGGCGACGGAATCCGACAGCACCAGCTGCACCCCCAGCTCCTTGGTCATGCCTTCAAGACGGCTGGCCGTGTTGACGGTGTCCCCGACAGCGGTGATCTGGGTTGCCTGGGCGTAACCCATCTCGCCGACGATGGCCGGACCGGCGTGAATGCCGATCCCGATGCGCAACGGTTCCGGCAGGTCGTGGGACAGCCCGTTGTTGAGTTCTTTCAACCGTTCGGACATGCCGCGCGCAGCGTCCACCGCCTGACGGCACCCGGTTGCGGCGTCGCGACCGATCCCGAACAGGGCCATGACGCCATCGCCGATGAACTTGTCCAGATGCCCGCCGGATTCCTCGATCGCATGCCCCATCGAATCGAAATAGCGGTTCAGGAGGAACACCACGTCGTAGGGGAGCTTCTCTTCGGAGAGTTTGGTGAAGCCGCGGATATCCGCGAACAGGATGGCGATCTCCATCTCCTGTCCCCTGAGATAGCCGGGCTTCGAATGACCTTCGCGGGCACTGGCGCTGGTGGACAGCAACCTGGCGATTTCGTACTCGCCGTGCGGCGGGACGGTCTGGCAGGCAAGGCGCACATCTTCGGCCGCATTGACCCGGTCCAGTACCCTCTGCTCGTCGGTGTCGACGGCCGGAAGCAGATCCAGACCCTTGTGGATCCGGATCCGGCAGGTCGAACAGCGACCGCGCCCGCCGCACACTTCTGCGTGTGGGACGCCGTTGGCACGGCTTGCCTCCAGGATCGTCAGGCCGGCAGGGAAGGTCGCGACCTTGCCATTGTCGTAGGCGAGCCGGACGATACCGTGGCGTTTCTCCCAGACGCTGCGGACAAAACGCAGGCAAAGCGCGACCGCTATCGAGACCAGGACGAAAACCACGATCACATCGGCCACGAAAACCAGCTGTTTGATCTGATCGGCTGTCGGGGTGCGGGCCTCGGACAGGACCGCATCGATCCAGGCCGGGTCGGCGGCGCGTTGCAGAACCTCTTTTCCGCCCTGGAGGAAACCCAGCAAGGCCAGGAGCGGCACCAGAATCGCACCGGAGAACGCCGGAAGGCGAAGCCGCGCCCACACCGGCTTCAGTCGAAGCCAGTAGAAGATGCCGAGGCAGCCGTGCAACCAGGCCGTCAAGAGCACCAGTACCTGCTGCACAGCGTATTTCGGCTCCAGCACCCAGTAGATCAGCATGACCGAGGTATAGGAGGGAAGCGCGTCGAAGGCCTGGAAGGCCCCCCGGGTTCCGGAGACATGGATCGCCAGCAGCGGCGGAATGGCAAGACCGACGATCAGTTGGACGGCCTCGCCCGCCGGCATGCGGAGGCTGCGGCGCTGGTAGAGCGCAACCAGGGCCAGCGTGAAATGCACCAGCAAGGCGCCATAAAGCACGGCCAAACCCACAGGATTGGTCCAGGGCGTATAGAAGACAATTCTCGCCGCATCCATCGCCGCGAGCGAGATCTGCCCTGCCATGGCGTTCATCAGATGCATGGTAACGAAGACGAGGAGGATCAGGCCGGAGGCCAGACGGGCCTTGCGGATCACGGTGGCGGTCTCCCGAAACGCTGTGCCGACGCGGCAGTCAGACTAGCACAGCTTCAAGACGTGACCATGCTGCCAGGTGCCACGGGAAACCCGCGCAACAGCGCATCGGCAGGCATCGGTCGTTTGCCCTGGCGCTGCAGCATCAGGGGCCGGAAGGCGCCGTCGCCGCAGGCGATGGTCAGGCGATCGTCCAGGACTGTGCCGGGTTGCCCGGAACCGGAAACCGCCTCGGCCTCCAGCACCTTGAGCCGTTCGCCGCCCAGCGTGAACCAGGCGCCGGGCCAGGGCGTGAAGGCACGGACCTGGCGTTCCAAAGTCGCCGCATCCATCGTGAAATCGAGGGCGGCTTCCGACCTGTCAAGCTTCGGTGCGTAGGTCGCGCCGGCATCCGGCTGGGGGACCGAGTCCAGGGTGCCGGCACCCAGCCGTTCCAATGCCTCGACAATCAACCGCGCCCCGGCTTCGGCGAGCGCATCGTGCAGGCTTTCGCCGGTGGTCCGCGCATCGATCGGCACGGTCTCCCGCAACAGCATGGGGCCCGTATCCAGCCCCTCGTCCATCTGCATGATGGTAACGCCGCTTTCGCTGTCACCGGCCAGGATTGCGCGCTGGATCGGCGCCGCGCCGCGCCAGCGTGGCAACAGCGAGGCATGCACGTTGATGCACCCATGGCGCGGCGCGTCCAGGATCGGTTTGGGCAGGATCAGGCCATAGGCGGCCACGACCGCAGCATCCAGGTCCAGTGCCGCAAAGGCGGCCTGCGCCTCGGCGGTTTTGAGGGTTGCCGGGGTGCGGACGTCAAGCCCCGCCGCCACCGCGGCGCGGTGGACCGGACAGGGCCGATCCCTCTGGCCGCGCCCGGCCGGGCGGGGCGGCTGGCAATAGACACAGGCGATGTCGTGGCCGGCCCCGACCAGCGCCTCCAGGATGGGCACGGAGAAGTCGGGCGACCCCATGAAGGCGATGCGCATTGTCGGGCTCACGGCGCCTCTGCCGCTCAGAGGATGTGTTCGCGCTGTTCGCTTTTCTTGAGCTTCTTCAGCTTGCGCAGGATCATGCCCCGCTTCAGCGAGCTCAGATGATCAACGAACAGGACACCGTCGAGGTGGTCCATCTCGTGCTGGATACAGGTGGCAAGCAGGCCGTTCGCCTCGAGTTCCTGGCGTTTGCCGTCGCGATCGATATAGCCGATCTTGATCTCGGCCGGGCGTTCCACCTCCGCATAGTGTTCGGGCAGCGACAGGCAGCCCTCGTCATAGACCGATCCTTGATCCGAGGCCCGAAGGATCTCGGGGTTGACCAGGCACAGCGGGGCCGGCGGCTCCTCGCCCCGGGCGACATCCACCACCAGCAGGCGCTTGGTCACACCGACCTGGGGCGCCGCCAGGCCGATGCCCGGCGCCTCGTACATCGTCTCCAGCATGTCGTCCATAAGTTTAACCAAATTCTGGTTCACGTCCTCCACGGGGTCGCAGGTGACCTTCAGAATCGGGTCCGGGGCAATGATGATCGGCAGCTTTGCCATGGGCCTTTGTCCAGTCAGTACGCGCCGGAGGAGAGGTAGGGCGTGAGGCGCCCCAGGTCAAGGTGCCGCCCGCGGCCCGCGGATGCTGGCAAATCGGCCCGAATCGGGCCATATCAAGGGTCATGGAAACGATCCTCCTTGCCGCCGCCGTCTTCGTTCTGCTGGCGGTTGTCCTTGGCGTCGTGGCGTTACGGATGGCGCGGCCCCGGGGCGACACGCTGGAGCAGCTGGCCCGGACCCAGGCCGAGCTGGGAGCCCAGCTGAAACACCTGTCCGACCAGAACGTCACCGCGATCGGCCAGATTTCCGAACGCCTGCAACAGCAGGAGCGCGACCTCACGAAGAACCTGGACGCACGCCTTGCCGAGGTGACGCGCCGGGTGGGCGAAACCCTTCAGAAGCAGACCGCCGAAAGCGCCGCCACCATGGGCGACCTCAAGGAACGCCTGGGCACGATCAAGGCGGCGCAGGACAACATCACCAAACTGTCCCAGCAGGTGGTCAGCCTGCAGGACGTGCTGACCAACAAGCAGGCGCGCGGCGCCTTCGGCGAGACCCAACTGATGGACCTGGTCCAGGCGGCCCTGCCGCCGAACGCCTATGCGTTCCAGCAGAAACTGAGCAACGGCAAGATGGCCGACTGCCTCTTAAGGCTGCCCAGGCCGCCGGGCCCGATCGCGGTCGACGCGAAGTTCCCGCTGGAAAGCTACAACACCCTGCGTGCGGCTGCCGACGAAACGGGACGGATTGCGGCACGCAAGGCGTTTTCGGCCGATGCCCTGAAACACGTGAAGGACATCGCGGAGAAATACATCATCCCCGGCGAAACGGCGGACTCGGCGCTGATGTTCGTGCCGTCGGAGGCGGTCTTCGCCGAGATCCATGCGGAACTGGTGGGCGTGGTGGAGCAGTCGCACCGCTCGCGGGTCTATATCGTCTCGCCGACCACGATGATGGCGACCTTGCACACCATCCGCGCGGTACTGCGCGACGCCCAGATGAAGGAACAGGCCGGCGTCATCCAGAAGGAGGTGCAGCTCTTGGGCGAGGATGTGGGCCGGCTGGACAAGCGCGTCGACGCCCTGCAGCGGCACTTCCACCAGGCCGAAGAGGACGTCCGCCAGATCCGCACTTCGGCCGAAAAGATCGCCAAACGCTCCGACCGCATCGCCGAGGTGGACCTGGGCGAAAGCGACGTCGCCGAGGCGCTGCAGCCGCCGGCCCCGGCCAAGCCGGAGGCGCCGTTGTTCGCGGCAAAGAAGGAACCGTCGGAGACGGTCTAGGCAGGTATCCGACCCCCCTCATCCGGCCCTTCGGGCCACCCTCTCCCCCCGGGGGAGAAGGGAACCAAAAGCCCCTCTCCCCATGGGGGAGAGGGGTTGGGGTGAGCAACCGTCTTGTTATGCGACGCGGAGGAGCGGTGTTTCCGTGGTTGCGATTTGGGCCATGTGGTCACGCATGCGTGCATTGAGGATGACGACGATCTTG